>Ga0209257_1000116_pt1 | contig 228733 bp, 207 predicted proteins | sample AraplaCvi_mCL_r2_FD_184277 | JGI IMG/M metagenome (GOLD analysis project Ga0209257, IMG submission 184277) | Arabidopsis root microbial communities from North Carolina, USA - plate scrape MF_Cvi_mCL_r2 (SPAdes) (version 2) | ecosystem: Host-associated > Plants > Roots > Endosphere | place... | reverse complement strand
CTGAACCCCATCGAAATCCAGCAAATTCTTTTGAACGCACAACAGACCGAAGCGACACCATGAGTACCAAGCAAATCCGCAATATCGCCATCATTGCCCACGTTGACCATGGCAAGACCACGATGGTTGACCAGTTGCTGCGCCAGTCGGGCACCTTCGCCGAGCACGAAAAAGTGGTCGACACGGTGATGGACAACAACGCCATCGAAAAGGAACGTGGCATCACGATCCTGGCCAAGAACTGCGCCGTGACCTGGGAAGGCACGCACATTAACATCGTCGACACCCCGGGCCACGCGGACTTCGGCGGTGAAGTGGAACGCGCGCTGTCGATGGTCGACGGCGTGGTGCTGCTGATCGACGCGCAGGAAGGTCCGATGCCGCAGACGCGCTTCGTGACCAAGAAGGCGCTGGCCCTGGGCCTGAAGCCCATCCTCGTGGTGAACAAGGTCGACAAGCCCGGCGCGAACCCTGACAAGGTGGTCAATGCCGCCTTCGACCTGTTCGACAAGCTCGGCGCAACCGACGAGCAGCTGGATTTCCCCGTGGTGTACGCCTCGGGCATCAACGGCTGGTCGTCGCTGGAAGAAGGCGCACAGGGCGAGCAGTGGGGCCCCGACATGTCGGCCCTGTTCAACACCATTCTGAAGCACGTGCCGTCGCAAAAGGGCGACCCCGCTGCGCCACTGCAACTGCAGATTTCCGCGCTCGACTTCTCGACCTTCGTCGGCCGCATCGGCGTGGGCCGCATCAGCCAGGGCACGCTGAAGCCGATGACCGACGTGATCGTGATGGAAGGTCCGGACGGCAAGGCCGTGAAGGGCCGCGTCAACCAGGTGCTGACCTTCCAGGGCCTGGACCGCGTGCAGGCGACCGAAGCCGGCCCCGGCGAGATCGTGCTGATCAACGGCATCGCCGACATCGGCATCGGCGTTACCGTGACCGACGCTGCCAACCCGGCGCCGCTGCCGATGCTCAAGGTCGACGAACCGACCCTGACCATGAATTTCTGCGTCAACACCAGCCCGCTGGCTGGCCGCGAAGGCAAGTACGTCACCAGCCGCCAGATCTGGGACCGCCTGCAGAAGGAACTGCAGCACAACGTGGCGCTGCGCGTGAACGAGACCGACGAAGAGGGTGTCTTCGAAGTCATGGGCCGCGGTGAACTGCACCTGACCATCCTGCTGGAAAACATGCGTCGCGAAGGCTATGAAATGGCCGTGTCGAAGCCGCGCGTGGTGTTCCGCAACGTCAATGGCGAAAAGCACGAACCCATCGAGCTGGTCACGGCCGACATCGAAGAACAGCACCAGGGCGGCGTGATGCAGGCACTGGGCGAGCGCAAGGGCGAACTCGTCAACATGGAACCGGACGGCCGCGGCCGCGTGCGCCTCGAGTACCGCATTCCGGCGCGTGGCCTGATCGGCTTCACGAACGAGTTCCTGAACCTGACGCGCGGTTCGGGCCTCATCAGCAATATCTTCGACAGCTACGAGCCGCACAAGGGCGAGATCGGCAGCCGCAAGAACGGCGTGCTGATCTCCATGGACGACGGTGAAATCTTCACCTACGCGCTGGGCAAGCTCGACGATCGCGGCCGCATGTTCGTGAAGGCGAACGACCCGGTGTACGAAGGCATGATCGTCGGCATCCACAGCCGCGACAACGACCTGGTGGTGAACGCCACGCGCACCAAGCAGCTGACGAACTTCCGCGTCTCGGGCAAGGAAGACGCGATCAAGATCACGCCTCCGATCGAACTCACGCTCGAATACGGCGTGGAATTCATCGAGGACGACGAGCTGGTCGAAATCACGCCCAAGAGCGTGCGCCTGCGCAAGCGCTACCTGAAGGAACACGAGCGCAAGCGCGCAGGCCGCGACACGTCGCAGGGCTGATCGCTTTCGGATTGCAGCCCCCTTCATGCGCCTGACGCACGGCAGCGCAGTCTGGCTGATGGCCGTCGTGACCCTGATGTGGGGCACGGCGGGCGTCGTCACGCGGCACCTCGCGCAGGCGCACAGTTTCGAGATCACCTTCTGGCGCAGCTTCTTCACGATGCTGGCGCTGCTGGTGATCTTGCCGCTTTGGCGGGGGCGCGCGGTGTTCTCGCAGCTGCGTAATGCCGGGCGCGAACTCTGGATCTCCGGCGTGTGCTGGGCCGTGATGTTCACGGCCTTCATGGTCGCGCTCACGCTGGCTTCGACGGCCAGCGTGCTCGTCACGATGTCGCTCGGGCCGCTGTTCACTGCGCTGGCGGCGCGCTTTTTCATCGGGCATCGGCTGCCCGCGCGCACCTGGCTGGCCATCGTGGTCGCGGGGGCCGGCATCGGCTGGATGTACGGCACGCAATTGCTGCAGGGCGGCGGCGGTTCACTGGCCGGTACGCTCGTTGCGCTGTGCGTGCCGTTGGCCGGCGCGACCAACTGGACCGTGGTTCAACACGCGCAAGCCAAAGGTCACAGGATCGACCTGGTACCTGCCGTGCTGATTGGTGCGGTGCTCTCGGCGCTGTTCACGTTGCCCTTCGCCTGGCCCTTCAGGGCCAATGCGCATGATCTCGGGCTGCTGGCTTTCCTGGGCGTGTTCCAGCTCGCCATTCCCTGTGTGCTCTCGGTGCTGTGCGCCCAGGTGCTGAAGGCGCCTGAGGTCGCGTTGCTGGCCTTGCTGGAGGTGATCTTCGGCATCGCGCTGGCCTGGATCGGCGCGGGAGAGCGGCCTGCAGCGAGCGTGCTGACCGGCGGGGTGCTGGTCATCGGCGCGCTGGTGTTCAACGAACTGCTGGCATTGCGCGGGCGGCGCAGCACGATCTCCGACATCGCGGTGCCGGGCGCCCACTGAGGAACCGGTTCTGCCGTGTGCGGCGGCGCGGGCCTCCACACCGGGAAAACCAAGAAAAAACGCCGGCAGATGCCGGCGTTCTTGCGTCAGATCCGCAGGGGATCAGGGGCGGGCGACTTTCCAGGCGCCGTTCAGGACGCCGTCGCCGGTCTTGTCGCCGGGCTTGGCATCCTTCGACCAGTAGTACAGCGGCCAGCCCTTGTAGGCCCACTGGCGCTTGCCGTCTTCGCGAATGATGATGGTGTAGCCGCCGATGGGCTTGGCGGCGTCGGCCACGCCGAGCGCGGGCCAGTTGGTGGCGCACTGGGCGTTGCAGGCGGAGGTGCCGGAGCCCGCGGTGTCCTTGGCGAAGGTGTACAGCGTCATCCCGTTCGGTCCGACCAGCACGCCGTCAGCGGTGCGGGTGGGCGTGTCGGGCGCGCTGGCGGTCTTGTTGGACATGCCGCCGCAGCCGGCGAGCAGGGCCGCCGCGAGGATCGAGGCGCTGAGCAATTTCATGCAGTTTCTCCTTCAGTTGAAAAATCGCGACAACGAGCTTGGTGACAGGCCAGGCGAGATGATTGCGCGAGCCGGCAGTTTATGCGGTCGGCACGACAAATTGCGGTAGGCCGGGGTCGCGAGTTCGAGCAAAAGGGCGGTGCGGCCACCTGCCGGAGATGGCGCCTGCGGGAAAAGACTCAGCGGCTGCGGTTCTTCATCGCGCGCTCGACCTCGCGCTTGCCTTCGCGGTCCTTGATGGTGTCGCGCTTGTCGTGCTCGGCCTTGCCCTTGGCGAGCGCGATCTCGCACTTCACCTTGCCGGCTTTCCAGTGCAGGTTGAGCGGCACCAGTGTGTAGCCCTTTTGCTCGACCTTGCCTATCAGGCGACGGATTTCGTCCTTCTTCAGCAGCAGCTTCTTGGTGCGGACCGAATCGGGATTGACGTGGGTGGACGCGCTCTTGAGCGGGTTGATCTGGCAGCCGACGACGAACAGTTCGCCGTTGCGGATCACCACGTAGCCGTCGGTGAGCTGCACCTTGCCTTCGCGCAGCGATTTGACTTCCCAGCCTTCGAGGACCATGCCGGCCTCGAAGCGCTCTTCGAAGAAATAGTTGTACGCGGCCTTCTTGTTGTCGGCGATGCGGGAGGAGGTATCTTGTTTCTTTGTGGCCATGACTCGGGAATGTGGGGGCTGCATGGCTTCAATACAATCCGTCGCGCACGCTGTGCCGATTCTATGAAAACAGTCAACAAGTCCGTCCTCATCTGGTACAGCGCCGAAGAGATGTATGCGCTCGTCACCGATGTGGCGAGGTATCCGCAGTTTCTTCCGTGGTGCGACAAGGCCCGCATTCTCGAGCAGGACGAGGCCGGCATGACGGCCGAAGTCGGTCTGGCATTCGCCGGTTTGCACCAGAGCTTCACGACCCGCAACACGCACGTGCCGGGGCGCGAGGTGCAACTGAAGCTGGTCGACGGGCCGTTCTCCAACCTCGACGGCAAGTGGAAGTTCGTGCCTGTGGGCGAGCAAGGCGAGCGTGCCTGCCGCGTCGAGTTGCACATGAGCTACGGCTTCAGCAACTTCGCCCTGCAGGCACTGGTGGGGCCGGTGTTCGACACCATCGCCTCCAGCCTGGTCGAGGCCTTCGTCAAGCGCGCCGAGCAGGTCTACGGCTCGTCCTGATGATCATCGAGGTCACGCTGAGCTGCTCGCCGGCGGCGCGCGAGGTGTTCGAGCAGGTCCTGCGGCTCGCGCCCGGCACGACGCTGGCCGATGCGGTCCGGGCCAGCGATCTTTCCCTGCGCTTTCCGGATCTGGATTGGCGTCACGCCATGACACCGGGCGTCTGGGGCAGGGCGGTGGAGTGGGAGCAGGCCCTGAAGGACGGCGACCGCATCGAGCTGTGCCGTCCCCTCAAGGTGGACCCCAAGGTGGCGCGCCGGCAGCGGTTCCAGCGCCAGGGTGCTCGGGGCACAGGCCTGTTTGCCAATCGCCGCAAGGGCGGCAAGGCCGGCTATTGAGCGCCGGTTACTTGCAGTCGCTGTTGATGACCGTCTGAAGGCGTTTCTGCTCGGCGGCGCGCGCAGCGTCGTCCATGATCTCGCGCTCGCCCTGCGCGTTGACCTTGGCAATGCGGATGCCGCTGTCGACCGTGGCCTTGCCCTGGCGCGCGAGCGCGCAGTTGTCGGCCTTGGCCTTCGCAACCTTGGCTTCTTCCGCAGCCCGCTTGGCTTTTTCCTCGGCCTCGGCTTTCTTGGTCTTTTCCTCGAGTTCCTTGTCGACGCCGGTGGGCTTCGGCGTGCCCGCCGTCTTGGCAGGTGCACCAGCCTCCGCGGCCGCGCCTTCGGCGGGCGGTGCATCGACGTTGGGATTCGCGCGCGACACCGGCGGAGGACCCACGCGGCGCAGGATGTTCTTCTCCGGCACATCGGGCGGTGGCGCCTGATCGCTGAAGACCTTCTTGCCGTTCTTGTCGATCCATTGCCATTGCGCGCTCGCCGACAGCGGCAGCGCAACGACACATCCCAGTACCAGCCAGTGCACGAATTTCATCCCTGAAGTTTAGCCGGGCCTTACTTTTTGCAACATGCAGGGTGGGTGATTTTGCAACGCTTCGAAAAAGCCCGGCCCGGCAAACAGGTCGGGGGCCTCGTTACAATCCGTCTTTTGGAGCTTCACCCATGCGCCTTCTCGGCAAAGCGCTCACCTTCGACGACGTGTTGTTGGTGCCAGCGTTCTCCCAGGTCCTGCCCAAGGACACCTCTCTCGCCACCAAATTCTCCCGCAACATCACGCTGAACCTGCCGCTCGTCTCGGCGGCCATGGACACCGTGACTGAAGCCCGCCTCGCGATCGCCATCGCGCAGGAGGGCGGTATCGGGATCGTGCACAAGAACCTCACCGCGCAACAGCAGGCCGCCGAAGTGGCCCGCGTGAAGCGCTACGAGTCGGGCGTGCTGCGCGACCCGGTGGTGATCACGCCGACGCACTCGGTGCGCCAGGTGATGGCGCTGTCCGACCAGCTCGGCATCTCGGGCTTCCCGGTGGTCGACGCCGGCAAGGTGGTCGGCATCGTTACGGGACGCGACCTGCGCTTCGAGAACCGCTACGACGTGCCCGTCAGCGAAATCATGACGCAGCGCGACCGGCTCATCACCGTGCCCGACGGCACCACGCTGGCCGAGGCCAAGGCGCTGCTGAACAAGCACAAGCTCGAACGCCTGTTGGTCATCAACGGCGACTGGGAGCTCAAGGGCCTGATCACCGTCAAGGACATCACCAAGCAGACCAGCTTCCCCAACGCCGCACGCGACGCCAACGGCCGCCTGCGCGTGGGCGCGGCGGTCGGTGTGGGTGACGGCACCGAAGAGCGCGTGGAGGCGCTGGTGAAGGCCGGCGTTGACGCCATCGTGGTCGACACCGCGCATGGCCACAGCGCCGGCGTGATCGAGCGCGTGCGATGGGTCAAGAAGAACTATCCGCAGGTCGACGTCATCGGCGGCAACATCGCCACCGGCGATGCCGCGCGTGCGCTGGCCGACGCCGGCGCCGACGCGGTCAAGGTCGGCATCGGCCCTGGCTCCATCTGCACCACCCGCATCGTGGCGGGCGTGGGCGTGCCGCAGATCATGGCGGTCGACAGCGTCGCCACCGCGCTGCAAGGCACGGGCATTCCGCTGATCTCCGATGGCGGCGTGCGCTACTCGGGCGACATCGCCAAGGCCATCGCGGCCGGCGCCAGCACCGTGATGATGGGCAGCATGTTCGCCGGTACCGAAGAGGCGCCGGGTGAAATCGTGCTGTACCAGGGCCGCAGCTACAAGAGCTACCGCGGCATGGGCTCCATCGGCGCGATGCAGCAGGGCAGTGCCGACCGGTACTTCCAGGAATCGACCACCGGCAATCCGAACACCGACAAGCTCGTGCCCGAGGGCATCGAAGGCCGCGTGCCCTACAAGGGCTCGATCGTCTCCATCGTCTACCAGATGGCCGGCGGCGTGCGTGCCAGCATGGGCTACTGCGGCTGCGCCACCATCGCCGACATGCAGAACAAGGCCGAGTTCGTCGAGATCACCACGGCCGGCATCCGTGAGAGCCACGTCCACGACGTGCAGATCACGAAGGAAGCGCCGAACTACCGCGCTGAATAGTCTGGCCCCCACGCTCCCCCACTGCGTGTGGGTCGCTGCCCCCCGAGGGGGCCGCAGGCCGCCTTGGGGCGGCCCGGCGCCGGCCTGAAGCCCATTCTGGCCAGACCTTGAAAGTCGGGCCAGACTTAGTTTAGAATTTGGGCCAGATTCAGATTTTCTGGCCCAAATGCAATCCATCGGCATCGCTGAAGCCAAGAACAACTTCTCGGCCCTGATCGACTCGGTCGAAAGGGGCGAGGAGGTTCGCATCACCCGCCACGGCAAGGAAGTCGTGCGCATGCTGCCGGTGCGCCGCAAGCCGGTCATCACCGACGAGCAGATCGAGCGCGAACTCGGGCAGATCGACGCGCTGCACGCCGCCATCCAGCCGGGTCTGCCACTGCGCGTGCTGCTCGACGAAGGGCGCCAATCGTGACAGCCTTCGTCATGGACGCCTCGGTTACCTCCGCCTGGCTGCTGCCCGACATGGCCAGCGAACACACCCGCAAGCTCTACGCCGCCATCCGCCGCGACGAGGTCGAGCCGCAGGCGCCCAATGCCTGGCAATGGGAGTGCGCCAACATCCTCGCCAACGGCGTGCGCAGCGGCCGCATTCCGACGTCGGCAGTCGAAGGGCTGTGGAGTGTGCTCGACGCCATTCGCCACCGCGTCGAACTGCATGAGCTCGCTCCCGCGCAGCACAAGGCCGTGCTCGCCGTGGCCATCGACGTTGGCGTGTCGCTCTACGACGCCGGCTACCTCTGGCTCGCCAAGTCGCTCAATCTCCCGCTCGCCACCTTCGACGAGCACCTCATCCAGGCAGCGCCCAAGGCGGGCGTGAAGCTGTTCGACATTTCAACGCTCTGAGTCCCAACGCCCATGCAACACGACAAGATCCTCATCCTCGACTTCGGCTCGCAAGTCACGCAACTCATTGCACGCCGCGTGCGCGAAGCCCACGTGCTGAGCGAGGTGCACCCCTGCGACGTCACCGACGAATGGGTGCGCGAATACGCGGCCGACGGTCACCTCAAGGGCGTGATCCTGTCGGGCAGCCATGCCAGCGTGTACGAAGAAACCACCGACAAGTGCCCGCAAGCCGTGTTCGACCTCGGGGTGCCCGTGTTCGGCATCTGCTACGGCATGCAGACCATGGCGCATCAGCTCGGCGGCAAGGTCGAAGGCGGCCACAAGCGCGAGTTCGGCTTCGCGGCTGTGCGTGCCCATGGCCACACCGCGCTGCTGAAGGACATCTCGGACTTCACCACGCCCGAAGGCCACGGCATGCTCAACGTGTGGATGAGCCACGGCGACAAGGTCACCGAACTGCCTCCGGGCTTCAAGCTCATGGCCAGCACCGACAGCTGCCCCATCGCCGGCATGGCCGACGAGGCGCGCCGCTACTACGCGCTGCAGTTCCACCCCGAAGTGACGCACACGGTTCAGGGCAAGGCGATCATCGAGCGCTTCGTGCTCGGCATCTGCGAAGCGAAGCCCGACTGGGTCATGCGCGATCACATCGCTGAAGCGGTGCAGAAGATCCGCGAACAGGTGGGCGATGAAGAAGTCATCCTAGGCCTCTCAGGCGGCGTCGATTCGAGCGTGGCCGCCGCGCTGATCCACCGCGCCATCGGCGACCAGCTCACCTGCGTGTTCGTCGACCATGGCCTGCTGCGCTTGAACGAAGGCGACATGGTCATGGAGATGTTCGAAGGCAAGCTGCATGCGAAGGTGATTCGCGTGGATGCCAGCGACCTGTTCCTCGGCAAGCTCGCCGGCGTGAGCGACCCCGAAGCCAAGCGCAAGATCATCGGCGGCGAGTTCGTCACCGTGTTCAAGCAGGAAGCCGCCAAGCTCAAGGCCGGCGACGGCGGCCACAAGGGCGCGACCTTCCTGGCCCAAGGCACGATCTACCCCGACGTCATCGAGTCGGGCGGCGCCAAGAGCAAGAAGGCCGTCACCATCAAGAGCCACCACAACGTGGGCGGCCTGCCCGAGCAGTTGGGCCTGAAGCTGCTCGAGCCGCTGCGCGACCTGTTCAAGGACGAAGTGCGCGAACTCGGCGTGGCGCTCGGCCTGCCGCCCGAGATGGTGTATCGCCATCCGTTCCCCGGCCCCGGCCTGGGCGTGCGAATCCTCGGTGAAGTGAAGAAGGAATACGCCGACCTGCTGCGCCGCGCCGACGCGATCTTCATCGAGGAACTGCGCAACTTCACGGACGAAAGCGGCAAGACCTGGTACGACCTCACGAGCCAGGCCTTTACGGTGTTCCTGCCAGTGAAGAGCGTGGGCGTGATGGGCGATGGCCGCACCTACGACTACGTCGTCGCATTGCGCGCCGTGCAAACCAGCGACTTCATGACCGCCGACTGGGCGGAGCTGCCTTATGCGCTGCTCAAGAAGGTGTCGGGGCGGATCATCAACGAGGTGCGCGGGATCAACCGCGTGACGTACGACGTGTCGAGCAAGCCGCCGGCGACGATCGAGTGGGAGTGAGGAACGCAAGTTGAGCGGTATTCGAACGGTCATCCACTCGAGTGCGTGACCGTTTCGCCGGCCACCGCCACGCCCGGCAGCATCGCGACCGCCGGATCTCGCGTTCAGTTCGGAAAGCGAAGCTCGAAGCGAATTGTTCCGGTCGGGGAGCACGAGACACGCGCCTCCCCGCGATGGATTCCCATGATGGCCTTGACGATCGCCAATCCCAACCCGCTGGACTCGGCTGGACGGTCATGCGTCGCGTCGGCGCGATAGAAGCGGTCGAACAGTCGCTCGAGTTGCTCAGGTGGAATGGGGATGCCGTCGTTTTCGACAGCGATCGTCGAACCGGATTCGTGCTGCGTACCGATCAGGCGCACAGTCGTGTTGATGGTGCTGTAGCGAAGCGCGTTGACGACCAAATTGTGAATGGCTCTGCGCGCCAGCGGCGCGTTGGCCAGCACGGAGCCGCTCGCCTGTACCGAGAACTGCAAACCGGCTTCTTCTGCAGGCCCTTCGAAATAGTCGGCGATTCCCCGCAGTTCGTCAGCCATCGCAAGCGGCACGCGCTCGATGTCGAGCGCGGCATGATCGGCCCTGGCCAGGAACAGGATGTTGTCCACGATCAGGCTCAGGCGGTTCATCTCCTCGAGGTTCGAATCCAACACTTGCTGGTACTCGGTTGGGCTGCGCACGCGGTTGAGCGCGACTTGGGTCTGCCCGATCATCGCTCCCACCGGCGTGCGAATTTCATGCGCGAGGTCAGCCGAAAACTGGGACAACCGGTCGTAACCCTGGGAGATGCGGTCGAGCATCGCGTTGAACACGGCCACCATTTCCCTTAGTTCTCGCGGGGCGTCCTGTTCCGGAAAACGAATGGCGAGGTTGATCGGGTGTATTTGCGCTGCCTGTTCCGACACACGACGCAGAGGACGGAGTCCATGGCGCAGCGCCACGTAGACCAGCAGCACAGACGCGACTATCGACATCAGCGTGCTTCGGATGACCTGAAATCGACTCTCGCCGATCATCCGCATCTCGCTCTCGAGGGGATGCCCGGCCACCACCTCCACCAGTTCTCCGTCTTGTCCCGAGCGGGCGAGGCCCGCCACCCAATGCATCCGAGGATGGTCGGTCGTCCGCAGCACGTCCTGCGCCACCATCTGTCGGCCAACAGGCGCAAGCATCACGGCAGCGGGCACCTCCACGCGATCCGGATTCACCTCGACGAAAGGAGTCTCTCCAGCGCGGCGCAGTATGAGTACGTCGGTGGTCCCACCCCGGAGGGCTTCGAAGAGCAGAGATCGATCGCGCAGGTCTTGCATCGTGCGCGCGTCGCCAACGAGCCGGCGGAAATGCTCGGCACGTCCAATGAGCTGGTCGTCGGCATGCGCAGTGATGGCGGTTCGCGCGAAGAAAAAGAAGTAGCCACCGAGCATGCTCGTCATCGAGAGCGCGATCAAGCCGCACAGCAGCGTCACCCGCATTGCGAGCGATTGCGGAAACCAGTGCCCCTTCAATCCGCGCTCCCTTCCAAGTCGTTGAGCGCATCGCCGAAGGCGTAGCCGACGTTGCGCACCGTGTGTATCAGCGGCGTCGCGAATGGCCGGTCAATCTTGGCACGCAGCCGCTTGACCGCTACATCGACGACGTTGGTGTCGCTGTCGAAGTTCATGTTCCAGACTTCGGAAGCGATCAGCGTGCGCGAGAGCGCCTCGCCCTGGCGCTTCACCAGCAGGTGCAGCAGCAGGTACTCCTTGTTGGTCAATGCGATTTCCACGCCCTCGCGTGTGACCTTGCGTCGCAGAACGTCCAGCTTGAGGTCGGCGACCTGGTACATGTCGGCATCGCGAGCGACGCCGCGTCGCAGCAGTGTGCGGATGCGCAGCACGAGTTCGGTGAAGGAGAAGGGTTTGACGAGGTAGTCGTCGGCGCCGAGTTCAAGGCCGCGGATGCGATCGCTCAGCTGGTCTCGGGCGGTCAGGAACAGCACGCGCATGTCACCCTTCTCGCGAAGCGCCGGCATGATCTGCCAACCGTCGATGCCAGGCAGAGTCACATCGAGAACGACAAGGTCGTAGTCGTTGTTCAGCGCCGCGTGAAGGCCGTCGGGCCCGGTGCGTGACAGGTCCACGGTGTAGCGACTCTCCCGGAGCCCCTTCTTCAGGTACTCGCCGGTCTTGGGGTCGTCCTCGATGACCAGGATCTTCATGCGAGTGGATTCTCGCCCCGACGGAGGTACGGAAGGCATGACATTTTCGTCATCAACTTGTCACCCCCAACCGGCGACCGAATACCTAGAGTCTCTTCGACCGCATCGCCTGATTCGCACGAAGAAAAGGCTTTCCGTTTGTTCAGGGCCTCTGTGGCGCGGCCTCTTGCAGAGCTCATCCGTGTCCGCCATCGACCACGATCATTTCATCTCAAGGAGTTTCCTATGCATCAACGCCTCAACTCGCTTTTCGCAGCCGGCCTCGTCGCGCTGGCCGTCGTCATTCCTACCGTCTCGTTCGCGGCCGGCCCGGAAGCGACCGTGCGCGTTCGCGGCACGGTCGTCGCCCGCAACGGTGACCAGCTCGAAGTGAAGGCCCGCGAAGGCAATCTCGTCTCGATCAAACTCAAGCAAGGCTGGACTGCCAACGGCGTTGCCAGGGCAGCAATTTCCGACATCAAGCAAGGCGACTACGTTGGCATTGCGTCTTTGCCCAGGGCACGGGGTGGCGACGGTGCGCTGGAGGTCCTCATCTTTCCGGCGGCGATGAAGGGCATGGGCGAAGGCAGCTTCGGATGGGACCTCAAGCCGGAAAGCTCCATGACCAATGCCACGGTTTCCAACGCCGTGAAAGCGGTCGACGGTGGCGTCGTCACGGTGACGTATCACGGGCAGGAAAAGAAGATCTCGATCCCGACCGGTACGCCTGTCGTGACGTTGACTCAGGCGACCGCAGACGACGTCAAGGCTGGCGCAGTCGTGTTCGTCTCTGCAGAGAAGGGCGCTGACGGCAGCCTGTCCTCAGGACGTCTGGTGGTCGGCAAGGACGGCGTCGTTCCGCCGATGTAAGCGAAGTGGCCGGCACTGCGCCGGCCGTGCGACCTCAGAACAACACGAGAGCCAACTTCCATGTCTACAACATTTGATCTCCCCGATGCCAACCAGGAACAGTGGCTGAAGCGCTACTACTACTTACGCGCCTTGTTCTCGATAGTCTGGGTAACCGCTGCTTTCGCTGTCGGTACCAAAGTGCCCGCAATTGCGGCGCTGCTGCTGGTTGTCTATCCCGCATGGGATGCGACCGCCAACTGGATCGATGCGACCCGCAGCGGCGGTCTCGCGAAGAATCGCACGCAACGCATCAATGTCGGGGTGAGCGGCGTTGCGACGGCGGCGGTACTTGTCGCATTGAATTCCGGAATGGGTGCCGTGATCGCGGTCGTCGGCGCATGGGCCATCGCTTCCGGCCTGCTTCAACTGAGCACGGCGGTTCGGCGATGGAAAAGCCATGGTGCGCAGTGGACGATGATCCTGAGCGGGGCCCAATCCGCTCTGGCAGGTGGCTTCTTCATTGCCCAGTCACGAATGGAGACGCCTCCCTCCATCGCGAACGTGGCCGGCTATGCGGGGTTCGGCGCGCTTTACTTTCTGATCTCGGGCGTCTGGCTGACGGCACGTCACATGCGGAGCATTGGCCCGAGCATCCAGAACAGAAATTGATCATCTGCACAGACAGCGCAAGACCGGTTTGACAAGTTCGCATGCAAGCCGAAGGTGCGCCAGATGCGCGAGACGGCCAAAGGGAAGCCACGGTTCGATAACAGGTGGTCTTGATTCAAATCAAGAGAACCGGAAGATTCGAATTTTGCGGCCTGGCGATCGTTCGCAAGGCTTCACGCGGGGGCGCTCCTGCCAGCGACACCACCTTGAAGCCTTGGCCGGCTACCGCGATCCGGCACTCAGGGAGTCAACGCGCTCGACGTCGCCAGCGAGGCCGCCTCCGCCGCACAGTCACGCGCGGGTTTTGCGCCATGGGTGCGGGCTTTTACGACCTCGTTGCGCGCGGCGTTGAACTGCGCCATGAACGTCGGATTCGTGTGCAGCCGTGCCACGGCTGCAGCGCCAACCAGGCGTCCGGCCTCGATATCGCTCTTCCAGTGCGCACGGCAGATTCCGCGGCTCTGCCCGTAAGCCCGTCCACGTTGCAGCAGCGCATCGCTGCGGTCGGGCGCGAGTTCCGCCAGCACCAGCGCCTGGGCCCAGCCGGCAGCCGCATGGCCTGACGGGTATGAACCGTTCTTGCGCAGAAAATCTTCTTCCTCCGGAGTGCAGCTACTTTCCTTGAATGCGACAAACGGACGCGTCCGGTTGTAGTTGTTCTTTGCTTTGGAAGTCGAGGCGGCCGCATCGGTCAGCACGCGCCGCAGCAACATGTTCAGATGCGGTGTGGCCTGCTCGGAGATCGGAATTCCCAGCGCGCAGGCAAAAACCTGTTCTGCCGGGGGGAACTTGAGATTGGCATCCTCCCTGGCGAGTTCTCCTCGTGCGCTGTTCTGCAGCGCACGCAGCGCATGGAAGGCTGCATTGTCGGCCTCCTGCTCGGCAGAACCGACAGCGGGGGGAGCGGCCAGCAGCGCCAGGCTGTCAGGCAGTTCATCCGCCGCAAGGTAGCCCTTGAGGAAGCCCGAGCCTGGTCGAGATTCACCAACCGCGCTTGGGCTGATGGAGGGGGGCGCGGCAGGCATGGCACTGCCTGGATGAGCCAGATCGGTGCTGGTACAGGCGCTTGCCATTAGAGCGGCGAGGAGCAGGAGAAGGGAAGAGGAAATTCGCATAAGGTCTCCAATATTTCTTGAAACGGTAAATCGAAACGGAATCGGAATGAGCGACGGATACGGAGGTCGTGGGCAGTGACGACGTGATGTTTAAATCGTCGTTCATGTGCGGGACCTCACCGAACAGCTCGACGACCATGCCGAGGTCGTACGACGCGCCGAGGTTCGCGGTCTTGAGTAGGAAGTAGCCGGCCTTATTGGGCCGGATCAATACGCAGTTTGCTTTTTGGGTGCGCGGACCAGGGTCAGCGCGGCAAAAGCGGCGACCACAATGCCGGGGCCGCTGGCGGCCATCACGCCCGCCACGCCCAGGCCTGCCGCCAGTACCTGTCCGGCGATCAGCGGGCCGCCGATGGCACCCAGGCGGCCCACCATGATGGACGCGCCCACGCCGGTGCCACGGATGGAGGTGGGGTAGAGCGCCGGGGCCATGGCGTACAGCACCAGTTGGCCGCCCGTGGCGCAAAACCCGGCACCCAGCCCGGCCAGCAGCATCATCGGCAGACCTTGGGCCCAGCCCAGCCCGGCAAGCGACAGCAGCATGCCCAGGTAGATGCAGACAGCGGTCTTGACGCGGGCGGACGAGTCCATCAGCCGTCCCACCATCAGCGAGCCTGCGGCACCGCCAAAGTTGAACAACAGCGACACCAGATTGCTGTCCTCGCGGCTGAAGCCCTTGCCCTGCATCAGCGAGGGCAGCCAGTTCAGCAGCATGTACAGCACGGTCAGCACGAAAAAGCTGGCCAGCCACAGCAGCATGGTGGACTTCCACATGCCGCCCGTAAACAAGCCGGACACACCTTCGGTGGCCACCGGGCGGTGGGAGGCAGCGGCTTGCTGCTGGCGCAACTGGTAGGCCTGCGACTCGGGCAGCATCAGCATCAACAACACGGCGATCGCGATGGGCACCACGCCGCCCACGTAGAACAGGCCGCGCCAGTCGCCGCCAAAGTTGACCATGCCCAGCACGGCGGCAGCGGCACCGCCCAGAGGCACCCCGGCATAGGTAATGCTGACCGCGATGCTGCGGTGGCGCGGTTGGGCCGCCTCGGACGACATGGCAATCAGGATGGGCAACGCCGCACCCAGGCCCAGTCCGGTCAGGAAGCGGGCGGCCAGCAGGCTGTGAAAGTCCCACACCTGGGTGGTGGCCAGTGAAAACACGCCAAAGATCAGCACCGACACCACCAGCACCTTCTTGCGGCCGATCCGGTCCGACAGCCAGCCGCCCAGCAGCGCGCTGGGCAGCAGCCCCAGCAGGCCGGCGCTGAACATGGCGCCGATCTGCGGTTGCAGCAAATGGAATTCCTTGCCAATGCCGCCTGCCGCGATGCCTGCGGCCTGCAGGTCCAGGCCCTCCAGCAGCGCGACGATGAAGCACAGTATCAGCGTCTTGAATTGTTGCCCCGGCGTGCTGGGGCTTGAATGTGTCTCGATCATTGAGGTTGCTCCCATTTATGTAGCGACTGACACAGGTGAAATGCGCGCCGGGAGTCCGTCGGGCCTTCCAGCCCTTCCAATCCAAAGGCAGGCGCAGCGAAAGAGATACCAGTCATCGTGTGCTCTTCGCTGGCTGGATTGTGGTTATGAAAAATAACCAATACAAGCGGGATTCGGCGCTCGACCGTAGGTGCTTTCCCTCGCTTTGGAAGGTCGGAATATGGTTTCAATAAATAATCAAATTTGCCGGATTCGACACGCGAGAACGAGGCCCGATCTAGTCACCATCGGCAAAGTTGTCGAACAACAGCCCGCGCAGCCACTGGTTGCCCGGATCGCGGTGCACCTTCGCGTGCCAGAACAGGTTGATCGCGATCTGCGGCAGCGCCACCGGATGTGGGCGCCACACCAGTCCGAACGGCTCGGCGATGCTCTGTGCGAGCCGTTCGGGCACGGTCGCGATCATCTCGCTCGATCGCAGGATGTGGCCAATGGCCACGAAGTGCGGCACCTTGAGCCGGATGCGCCGCTGGATGCCCTGTGCCGCCATCACGTCGTCTGCCTTGCCGTGGCCCGTGCCGGCAGCCAGCACCTGCACGTGGTCGGCCGCGCCGAAGTCCTTGAGCGAAACGCTGCGCTTGTACGCGAGCGGATGCGCGTTCGAGAACAGGCACACGTAGCGCTGCAGGAACAGCCGGCGCTGGAACACGCCCGCTTTCAGCTGTGGCAGCAGGCCGATGGCGATGTCGACGTGGCCGGCTTCCAACTCGTCGCGCAGGTTGGTCGCGGTGTTGTTGCGTACCGTGCTGATCGTCACGCCCGGCGCCGCCACCGACAGCGCCTCCATCAGCCTCGGCGTGAAGTAGATCTCGCCGATGTCGGTCATCGCGAGCGTGAATCCGCGCGTGCTCGTGGCGGGGTCGAACACCACCTGCTGGTTGAGTGCGGTGTGCAGCGCGCCCATGGCGTAGGCCACCGGTTCGGCCAGCTGCAGCGCGAAGGGGGTGGGCTCCATGCCGCGCGCGGTGCGCAGGAACAGTTCGTCGCCTAGCAGCTTGCGCAGCCGCGCCAACGCATTGCTGATGGCCGGCTGCGAAAGCCCGAGCGATTCAGCCACGGCCGACACGCGCTTTTCGGCCAGCATGCGGTCGAACACCAGCAGCAGATTGAGGTCGATGTCCTTGAGTTGCATGGCGTACCTTTATTCAGCACAGTGATGCAGATGATTCACCAAATTCTATTGGTCAATCGGCCGGTGCCGAGCATCATCGGTCCCGGAGACAAGCTGGATCCACACCGGCGCAAGAGAAACCCACGATGGACCTTCACATTCACCCCCTTGCCCGCACCCTCGAGGTCCGCCCCGGCGCGAACCTGCTCGAAGTGCTGCGCGAACACCATGTGCCGGTGTCGTACAGCTGCATGTCGGGGCGCTGCGGCACCTGCCGCTGCAAGGTGGTGTCGGGCCAGCTGCTCGACGGCGGCCAGGACGCGATCCGACCGGACGGGCAGGGCGAGCGCTACGTGCTGGCCTGCCAGAGCACGCTGACCGAAAGTTGCGCCATCGAGATTCCGGAGCCCGACGAAGTGGTGGTGCACCCGGCGCGCATCCTGAAGGCGACGGTCACCGGCATCGACGTGCTCACGCACGACATCCGCCGCCTGCGCCTCAAGCCGAACAAGCCGCTGGAGTTTTCCCCGGGTCAGTATGCGCAACTGCAGTTCGCGCCCGACTTGGCGCGGCCGTATTCCATGGCCGGACTGAGCCGCGACGCCGAGCTTGAATTCCACGTGCGCAGGGTGCCCGGCGGGCGCGTCACGGCGCACATCTTCGAGCAGCTGCGCGTTGGCGATTCGGTCCGCGTGAGCGGGCCGCTGGGCACCGCCTACCTGCGTACCAAACACCGCGGGCCCATGCTCTGCGCGGCAGGCGGCACGGGGCTGGCGCCCATCCTCTCGATCGTGCGCGGTGCCATAGCGACCGGGCTGACGCAGCCTATCCACCTCTATCTGGGTGTGCGCTCCGATGCCGACGTCTACGGCCTGGGCGAGCTGCGCGAACTGCAGGCGCAGCATCCAGGGTTGAATGTGCACGTGGTGGTCGTCACCGGCCCCGCGAAAGAAAACCAGCGTGTGGGCCTCATCACCGATGCCATCCGCGCCGACTGGTCCGGTAACCTCGATGGATGGCGCGCCTACCTGTGCGGCTCGCCGCCAATGGTCGAGGCCGTGACTCAGCTAGTGCGTGGCCGGAGCCTCGCGCCCGAGCAGATCCACGCCGATGCCTTCTACCTGCAAGGCGTCTGAAGCAAGAAACCACGAGAAAAGAGGAGACCCGCGATGACCACGCAAACCGTGTTCCCCATCGAGCTGAAATGGGAAAGCGAAAAGAGCAGCCGCATTCCCTTCATGGCCTATACCGACGAGGCGCTGCACAAGAAGGAGCTGCAGCGCTTCTTCTACGAAAAGCACTGGTGCTACGTCGGTCTCGAAGCCGAGATTCCGAACCCCGGCGATTTCAAGCGCACTGCCATCGGCGAGCGGTCGGTCGTCATGTCGCGCGACGAAGAGGGCGTGATCCACGTCTTCGAGAACGTCTGCGCGCACCGCGGCATGCAGTTCTGCCGCGAGCGCCATGGCAACCGCAAGGAGTTCGTCTGCCCCTACCACCAGTGGAACTACACGCTCAAGGGCGACCTGCAGGGCGTGCCGTTCCGCCGCGGCGTGAAGCAGGACGGCAAGGTCAACGGCGGCATGCCACCGGACTTCAAAACCGAGGAGCACGGCCTGACCAAGCTCAAGGTGGCCTCGCGCGGCGGCGTGGTGTTCGCGTCGTTCGACCATGGCATCGAGTCGCTCGAGGACTTTCTCGGACCCGACATCCTGCACTACTTCGACCGCCTGTTCGACGGCCGCAAGCTCACCATCCTCGGCTACAGCCGCCAGCGCATTCCAGGCAACTGGAAGCTCATGCAGGAGAACATCAAGGACCCGTACCACCCGGGCCTGCTGCATACTTGGTTCGTGACCTTCGGGCTCTGGCGCGCCGACAACAAGTCGGAACTGAAGATGGACGCGCACGGCCGCCACGCCGCGATGATCTCCACGCGCGGCACCGGCGGCAAGGCGTCGCAGGTCACGCAGGTGTCGAGCTTCAAGGAGAGCATGCAGCTGAAGGACCCGCGCTTTCTCGACATCGTGCCCGAGCCCTGGTGGGGCGGGCCGACCGCGGTGATGATGACGTTGTTCCCCAGCCTGATCCTTCAGCAGCAGGTCAACAGCGTCTCGACCCGGCACATCCAGCCCGTGGGACACGACGCCTTCGATTTCGTCTGGACGCATTTCGGCTTCGAGGACGACACCGAGGAGATGACACAACGGCGACTGCGCCAGGCCAACCTGTTCGGCCCGGCGGGTTTCGTCTCGGCCGATGACGGCGAAGTAATCGAGTTCTCGCAAGAAGGCTTCGAGCAGAAGCCCTTCCACCGCACGCTGGCCGAGCTCGGCGGGCGCGAGGTGGAGAACACCGACCACATGGTGACGGAGACACTGATTCGCGGCATGTACCGCTACTGGCGCGAGGTGATGGAAGCATGAAGAACCTCGAAGCCAACGCCTACCTGGAGCTGTCGCGCCTCTATGCGGCCTATGCCCATGCGGTCGATTCCGGTCACTGGGACCTGTGGCCCGCGTTCTTCACGGAGCAATGCAGCTACCGCCTTCAGCCGCGCGAAAACCACGAGCGCAATTTGCCGCTGGCCACGCTCTCGTTCGAGAGCCGGGGCATGCTGGAAGACCGGGTCTACGGCATCAAGGAGACGCTGTTCCACGATCCGTACTACCAGCGCCACGTCGTCGGCCTGCCACTGGTGCACAAGGTCGACGAAGACGGCACGATCCACAGCGAGGCCAACTACGCGGTGTTCCGCACCAAGCTCGACGGGCCTTCGACGGTGTTCAACGTCGGCCGCTACATCGACGCCGTGGTGCCCACACCTGAAGGCCTGAAGTTCGCGTCGCGCCTGTGCGTGTTCGACAGCGAAATGATCCCGAACTCCATCATCTACCCCATCTGAAAGCGACCATGAGCACCATGACCTGGGTCGACGCCGCGGCCGTCGACGACATTCCCTCCGACGACGTGGTGGGCATCGAGGTGCAGGGGCGCGACATCGCCCTCTACGGCACCGAGGACGGCATCCACGCCACGGACAACATCTGCACGCACGGCCATGCGCGGCTGTGCGACGGTTTTCTCGAAGGCCACGAAATCGAATGCCCGCTGCACCAGGGGCGCTTCGACGTGCGCACGGGCAAGGCGATGTGCGCGCCGCTCACCGAAGACCTGCGCAGCTACCCGGTGAAGATCGAGGACGGGCGGGTGTTTCTCGCGTTCGAGGGCTGATCTGTTCTGCCGCTGATCTGCAGTCTCTGTATCTGTTGCGCGGTGAGAGGGCTGGCGACAATGAGCCTCCCTTTCACGGAAGCGCCATGACAGCAGAAAAGACCCGGGACCAGATCGCCGACCAGATTGCCGCGGAGCTGGGCCACAGCTTCGATGGCGAAATCATCGCCGGCGGCCACTATGTGCCGCTCGTGCGCGACGGCCGCACGGTCTACCTCAGCGGCCAGGTGCCGCGCGTGGGCACCACGGTGGTGGTCACCGGCCGCGTCGGCGATACGGTGTCGCTCGACAAGGCCCGCGAAGGCGCGCAGATCTGCACGCTGCGCAGCCTGGCGCTGCTGCGCAGGGCCTTCGGTTCGCTCGATGCCATCGAGAAGGTCTTGCGCGTCGGCGCGTTCGTGCAATGCACGGCCGACTTCACGCAGCAGAGCGAAGTGGCCGATGCCGCTTCCGACCTCTTGCACCGTGTGTTCGGCGAGGCCGGCGTGCACGTGCGCACGGCGGTCGGTGTGTATGCACTGCCGAAGAATGCGACGGTCGAAGTCGAGATGACAGTCGCCGCCAAGCAGCGCATCGGCTAGCGCGACGCCAGGCCGACGAGGTCGCGTGCCAGCTGGGCGATGGTCAGCGGCGCGCAGCCTTCTGCGTTGTTGCTCACGGTGACGAAGGCGTTCTGGCCCGCGCGCGTGGTTCCCGCGATCACCTTGGCCAGCGCCGCGCGCGTCTCGGGATCGGGATCGACGATCTTGTCGAAGGGGCCGTAGAGCTTTTCCGCATCCTCGTAGCCGAAGCGGCCGTGGCGCCGGTGCAGGTTCCATCTGCACACCAGCGGACCGGGCCACAGCGCACGCAGCATCGGCAACTGCTCCTCGATGGGGGGCATCTTGGCGTGCAGGCCCATGCAGAAGGTGGCGCGCACGCTGCGCAGCATCTCGGCGAAGGCGGGGTTCAGCAGCTGCGGGTCGCGCACTTCGACGGCGATCACCGCATCGGGCGCGACCGACGCGAGGTCGGGCAGCGAGTCAAGCATCTCGGCGATGCGTGCCAGCAGCGCGGGCTGGTCGGCCAGCAGGTGGCCGGGAATCGGGCTCAGCTGGAACACCAGCACGCCGATGCGATGGCCCAGCCCTTCGAGCGCGGGCAGCACGAACTCCTGCCGCGCGATCTCGCTGCTGAGGAACACGGGGTTGGCCTGCATGCCGCGGCCGCTTTCGTCGCGCACGGTGGCGTCGGTCACGAGGCTCGGCGCCTTCACCACGAAGCGGAAGTCGTCCGGCACCATCGCCGCGTAGCGCGCGTACTGGCTGGCGGTGAGGGCGCGGTAGAAATTGCGGTCCAGGCTCACGGTGCGAAACAGCGGGTGCTTTGCCAGCGCCGAGAGGCCGTGCTTCGACAGCACGGTCTCGGCATATTCGCCATCCCAAACCAGGTTGGCCCAGCCCGGATAACTCCACGACGAGGTGCCGAGCCGCAGCTTGGGCGGCAGCGCAGCGGCCAGCTCGACCAGCGCCGGATCGGTGGGGGCGGGCTCGACCGTGCCGGTGCGCGATTTCTTCTTCGCGGGCGGTTCGGCTTCCGCCTTGGCGGGCGCCGGCGCGGCCGCTGACGCCTCTTCAGGGCGCGGAAGATCGGGAAAAAGAGAGTCCTGTACGTCAGCCATGTCTGGGCCCGCATTCTCGGCCAACGCCGGACGGGCTCGCTGCGCCGGGCACAATCCGCGCCATGAAACAGTGGTTGCGCACGCAGGGTGGTTGGTGGCTGGCATGGCTGGCGCTCACCGCCGCGGGCGCGGTGTGGCTCGCGCGCGCCGAACTGGCGCAGGTGCACCAGGACTTCGAGACCGACGTGCGCATCGCGCACCGGCTCATGAGCCAGCAGATGGTGCAGTACGACGCCGTGCTGGCCACGCTCGCGCTGCTGGAGCCCAGCACCGGCGCGGACCATCCGGAGCAGCGCCTGCCTTCGGTGTATTCGTCGATCCTGCGCGTGCAGCGGCGCGACCGCGACGAGCCCTGGGCAGACAGCGCGCAGGCCGGCGCATTGGCCGCGGCCGAGGCGCGTTCGCGCAGCCTGCAGCGCCCCGAACTGGCCGCGCTCGACCTGGCCCATGGCCGCTATGTGCTCGTGATCGGCGCCACGCCGTTCAGCTACGCGCTCGACATCGACCTGGCCGGTTCCGTGCCGTGGCGCGACTGGCCGATGAATCCGCAGCGCAGCCCCGTGAGGGTGAGCCTGCAGCGCGACGGGCAGCAGCTCGTGCTGCAGCCCGGTACGCCGGCCACGAACGGATGGCGCTTCGACCTGACCAAGGCGCTGGCCTCGCCGAGCCAGCCCTTCGACCTCGTGGCCGAGCGGCAGGTGGGGTGGGGCGAGCTGCCGTGGCGCGGCATCGCCGGCTGGGCCGTGGCCGCGGCCGCGCTGCTGGTGGGCCTGTGGGCCGCGCAGCGCCAGCGGGTTGCGCGGCGGCGGGCCGAAGAGCTGCTGCGGCTCGGGCAGGTCGCGCGGCTCAATGCGCTGGGCGAACTGTCTGCCGGGCTGGCGCACGAACTCAACCAGCCCCTCACGGCGGTGCTGGCCAACGCGCAGGCCGCGCGCCGTTTGCTCGACGACGAGCCGCCGGACCTGGCCACGGCGCGCAACGCGATGGGGCAGGCCGTCGAGCAGGCGCGCCGCGCGGCCGGCGTGGTGGGGCGCCTGCGTCGCGTCATCGAGCGTCCCGAGGCCGGCGGCGACGCGAAGCCGCTGGTGCTGCAGGAGGTGGTGCGCAGCGCCATGCACCTGCTGGCGCCGGAGTTCGCGAAGCACACGATCAATGCGCAGTTCGACGCCGCCGCGCAGGCGCCGGTGCGCGTGCAGGCCGAGGCAGTGGCCCTCGAGCAGATCGTGCACAACCTGCTCATGAACGCGCTTCAGGCGCTCGAGCTCGTGCCGGCGGCCGAGCGGCGCCTTGTCGTCTCGGTCGGCCGCAACGGGCAGGAGGGCGTGCTCACCGTGACCGACAACGGACGCGGCATCGCGCCCGAAGCGCTGCCGCGCCTCTTCGAACCTTTCTTCAGCACGCGCGAAGGCGGGCTGGGCCTAGGCCTGAGCCTCAGCGAAACCCTGGCCAGCGGCATGGGCGGCAGTCTGAGCGCGGCCAACGCCTCGCCCCGCGGCGCGCGCTTCACCCTGCTGCTGCCACTGGTCGCACCGAACCCGTGAACACATCGAGCATCCATCCTCCGCAATCCCCGCTGGTCCACCTGATCGACGACGACCAGGCGGTGCGCGACAGCCTGTCGCTGCTGATCGGCACGGTCGGCCTGCGCGTTCAGGCCTGGGCCGACCCGCAGGCCTTCATCGACGGCTTCGACCGCGCGAGCGTCGGCGCCATCGTGCTCGACGTGCGCATGCCCGGCATCAGCGGCCTGACGGTGCTCGACCGTCTGGTGGCGCAGGGCGTCGACCAGCCCGTGATCATGCTGACCGGCCACGGCACGGTCGAGATGTGCCGCCGCGCCTTCAAGGCCGGCGCGGCCGAGTTCCTCGAAAAGCCGGTGGACGACGAGCAATTGCTCGAAGCCCTACAGCAGGCCGTGCGCCAGCACGTGCGCTCGCGCGAACGCTCGCAGGCCGACAACGCCGCGCGCGAGCGGGTGGCGCAGCTGTCGGAGCGCGAGCGCGAGGTGCTCGCCTTCATCGTGCAGGGGCTGACCAACAAGGAGATCGCGCGCACGCTCGCGCTCTCGCCGCGCACGGTCGAGACGCACCGCGCCAACCTGTTCGCCAAGCTCGGCTGCGATTCGCTCGCGCAATTGATCCGGCGCTATGCCGTGCTGGTGGACAGCGCTCCGTAGAACTACGGAGCACCGCGCGTAGCCGTACGAATGGCCGTTGCGCGCCGGGTTTTCTACAGTGGCGCAGCCGTCGGCAACTGCCGGCGCAATCACCCGCATCCACTGGAGAAAACGAACAATGCATTCCATCCTTCGCCTCGGCGGCCTCGCCGTTCTGCTCGCCGCTTCCGCAGTCCAGGCCCAGACGCCCGCACCCGCGGCTTCGGCCGTGCGCACCGAAAAGAACATGTCGCTCGCACTGGCCAACCAGATCGCGGCCGAAGCCGTGGCCGCCTGCGCGGCCAACGGCTACAACGTGGCGGCCACCGTGGTCGACCGCGCCGGCACCGTGCGTGCCGTGCAGCGCGCCGACAACGCCGGCCCGCACACGCTGGCTTCGAGCGAGCGCAAGGCCTGGACCTCGGCCTCGGCCAAGAGCCCGACGCAGGCCATGATGGAAGGCGTGCAGAAGAACGCAGGTGCGGCCAACCTGGTCTACCTGCCGGGCTTCCTGCTGCTGGGCGGCGGCGTGCCGGTCAAGTCGGGCAATGAGGTGATCGGCGCGGTCGGTGTGGGCGGCGCACCCGGCGGCCACCTCGACGACCAGTGCGCCAACGCGGCGCTGGAAAAGGTCAAGGGCCTGCTCTGATGAAGGCGCGCGGCATCTGGCCGGGTGTGCTGGCGATCGCGCTCGGGTTGGGCGTGCCGGTCAGCGTGCTCGCCCAGGTGCCGCCGCTGGCGGCGGAGGTGCTGGCCTACGAAGGACTGCACCAGGCCGCATGGCATGGCGACCTGCAGAAGCTGAAGGCGCTGGCCGCCTCGGGCGCCAACCTCGATGCGCGCGACACGCGCGGCCGCACGCCGCTGCATGTCGCCACGCATGCGCGGCAGCGCGAGGCGATCAAGCTGCTGGCCAAGGCCGGCGCCAACCTCGACCTGCTCGACGACGATCGCTACGACGCCGTCACCATCGCGTCGGTGGCCGACGACACGCCGACGCTTTCCCTGCTGCTGTCGCTCGGCGCCAAGGCTGGGCAGACCACGAGCCGCTACGACGGCACCGCGCTGATCGCGGCCGCGCACCTCGGGCACGACGAGGTAGTGCGGCGGCTGATCGCGGCCGGTGCGCCGCTCGACCACGTCAACAACCTGCACTGGACGGCCGTGATCGAATCCATCGTGCTCGGCGACGGCGGCCCCCGCCACCAGCGCACGCTGGCCGCGCTGATCGATGCCGGCGCCAGCCTCAAGCTGACCGACCGCCAGGGCAACACGCCGCTGCAGCTGGCCAAGGCACGCGGCTACACCGCGATGGTGAAACTGCTGGAGGCGCCGCGTACAAGATAGGGGCAGCTCGGGGACAATCGGGCCTCGCCACGAGGAAAAACGCCCATGTACATGCCCCCGCAGTTCAATGCCAAGGATCCGTCCATCGCGCTGGAGCTGATGCGCTCGCACCCGTTCGCGAGCCTGATCTCGAACGACGACGACGGGCTGCCGTACGTCACGCACCTGCCGCTGGTGGCCGAGCCGCGCGGTGGCGACGAACTGGTGCTGCTGGGGCATTGCGCCAAGCCCAATCCGCACTGGCGCTACCTGCGGGCGCGACCCCAGGCGGTCGTTACCTTCCTCGGCCCGCATTCGTACCTGTCACCTTCGGTGTACCCCGACCTGGCCCGCGTGCCGACCTGGAACTACCTGGCCGTGCACTGCACCGTCGAGGCCCGGCTGATCGAGGAGCCCGCGGACAAGGACGCGCTGCTCAAGAAACTCATCGGCGACCACGAGCCTGCCTATGCGCAGCAGTGGCGCGACCTGGGCGAGGAGTTCCAGCTCAAGATGCTGGCCGGCATCACAGGCTTCGAGTTGCGCGTGACGGCGCTGCAATGCAAGGTCAAGCTCAACCAGCACCGCCGCGAGTCGCATGCCGCGATGCATGCGGTCTACAGCGCGGGCACGCCGGACGAGCAGGCGCTTGCCGTGTGGATGGGCCGGCTCGGCATGACGGCCGATGCGCCCGTGGCGGAGGAACGCTGAGATGCGCGGATTCGGGCTCATCGGCCTCGTGCTGGCACTCGTGATCGCCGGGCTGGTTGCGAAGAAGCAGATGACGAGCATGGCTTCTTCTTCGCGACCGGCCGTGCCCGGCGTTGCCGCACCGGCAGGCGAAGCGCCTGTGAATGCGCAACAGGTGCAGCAGCAGGTCAAGGAAGCGCTCGACGCGGCGGCCAAGGCGCGCCAGATGCCGGATGACAACTGAGGCCATTCCCGCGCCGATGCCGGGCGACGCGCACTGGATGGCGCTCGCGCTCGCCGAGGCGCAGCTTGCCGCCGAGGCAGGCGAGGTGCCCGTCGGCGCTGTGCTGGTCAAGGACGGCCAGCTGATCGCGACGGGCCGAAACGCGCCCGTCGCGCAGCACGATCCGAGCGCGCATGCCGAGATCAACGCGCTGCGCGCCGGCGCCGCCGCGCTCGGCAACTACCGGCTCGATGGCTGCGAGCTGTTCGTCACGCTGGAACCGTGCGCGATGTGTTCGGGGGCGATGCTGCATTCGCGCCTGGCGCGCGTCGTGTTCGGCGCGACCGACCCAAAGACCGGTGCAGCCGGCTCGGTGCTCGATCTCTTCGCCGAACCTCGGCTGAACCATCGCACGCTGGTGCAGGGCGGGGTGCTGGCGCAGGAGTGCGCCGCCGTGCTGCAGGCCTTCTTCCAGCAGCGCCGCAGCGCCGCGCGCGCGCAAGCCGAACCCTTGCGCGACGACGCGCTGCGCACGCCGCAGGAGCGCTTCGACGCGCTGACCGACTACGCCTTCGCGCCGCACCACGTGCAGGACCTGCCGAGCCAGCAGGGCTGGCGCATGCACTACGTCGATGAAGGCGGTGAGGGCGACGTCTGCTGCCTGTGCCTGCACGGCCCGGGCGAATGGGGCTACTTCTTCCGGCACCTCGTGGGCCTGCCCGGGCTGCGCACGCTCGTGCCCGACCTGATCGGTTTCGGCAAGAGTGACAAGCCCAAGCGCGAAGCGCCGCATCGCCTCGAATGGCACCGCGACGTGCTGCTCGAATGGCTGGATCGCGTGCAGCCCGGCGCGATGGTGCTCGCGCACAGCGCGGCCGCGACCGACCTGGCAGCGCTGCTGCAGGCCGCAGCGCCCGGCCGTTTCGCGGCGATGCTGCTCGTGCCCGACGGCGGCGAGCAAATCGAGGGCGCTTGGCGCGCACCTTTCCCCGATCGGGGCTACGAAGCAGCGCTGCGCGCGCTCGGCCCCATCGCCACGTCCTCGGGACCTGCGCCGGCGCAAGCCCGAACGTTCGTGCGGCAGGTGCGAAACGCAATGGGATACTCGAACACGTGAGCAAACACATCTATATCTATTCCCCCGCCAGCGCGGTCCGCGACAAAGCCGCCTTCCGGCGTGGCGTGAAGCGGCTCCAGGCACTGGGCCATGAAGTCGAAATCGACGAGGCGGCACTCTCGGCTTACCAACGCTTCGCGGGCGACGACGTCACGCGGCTCGCCGCGATTTCGCGCGCCGCAGCAAGCGGTGCCGACGTGGCGCTCATCGCGCGCGGCGGCTACGGCCTCACGCGCATCCTCGACGCCATTCCGTACAAGGCCGTGGCCAAGGCGATCGGCAAGGGCACCGAGTTCGTCGGCTGCAGCGACTTCACCGCGCTGCAGAGCGCGCTGCTGGTCAAGACCGGCGCCGTGAGCTGGTCGGGCCCTGCGCTCGGCGAAGACTTCGGCGCCGAGGCCGGCCCCGACGACATCATGGAAGCCTGCTTCGACGACCTCGTGAGCGGGCAGGGCGAAGGCACCGGTTGGCGCATGCCGGTGCGCGACGCCGACCTGAAGTTCAAGCCGGTGCAGGATGCGGTGCTGTGGGGTGGCAACCTCTGCGTGCTGGCCAGCCTGCTCGGCACGCCGTACTTTCCCGCGGTCGACAAGGGCGTGCTCTTCATCGAGGACACCAACGAGCATCCGTACCGCATCGAACGCATGCTCGACCAGTTGAAGATGGCCGGCGTGCTGGCGCGCCAGCGTGCCATCGTGTTCGGACAGTTCACGGGCATCCGCAAGGTGCCGGGCTACGACCGCGGCTTTGGCCTGGACACGGTGATCGACCGGCTGCGCGCTTCGCTCAAGGTGCCCGTGCTGGCGGGCCTGCCGTTCGGCCACGTGCCCACGAAGGTGCTGCTGCCGGTGGGCGCGAAGGTGTCGATGGCGGCGGAAGGGCGCGACGTCTTCCTCGTCTGGGGCCACTTGCACGCGTCGGCGCACGGGCACCACCACGAACATGATCATCATCACGCCCATTGACCACGGGCAGGGAGAAGAAAGCGAAAAAAGAAAAACGGCCCCGAAGGGCCGCCGCAGCTTCAGCTGTTGTTGCTGGTAAAGCGCTGGTGCGCGCGAGGCCCCATCGAGCCCGGCAATCCGCCCTTGAACATGCTGTTGATGGCTTTCATCTGACGGCGGGCGGCGGTTTCGCCGTCGATGGCGCTCAGCGCCATCATCACGTCCTGGCGCAGGTACCAGAGCGCCTCGACGTCGGCCGCGAAGCGCACGCGTTGGCTGACGCGCTGCACCGAGTGGCCGCCATGGGCCTGGAGCACCGACAGCATCGCGGTGCGAATGCGCCCCAGCTGGCTCTCCGTCGCCTGGCGGGATCCGGAGCCGGGTACGTTCAGCAGGCGAAGGAGGCGGAGAAGCATGGGCGGGATGCGTGTGGGAAGCCAGGACGGCCGCTACCTTAAGCCTCAGTCAACAGTTCCACAAGATCTGAAACGATGTTTCTTGTTTGCAAACAACACCCTTGGCTTAGTATTTTTTCCGTCGTTGTGTTTTGTTTTCAAAAGTACTACAAGCGGCCAAAAGACCCCTGGTATGTCTGCTCCGTGCCCAACGGGGTATACCCGGCGGTCAACACGAAGAGAGCGCACGCCGTTTCTTTTTGTGCGCGATGGATATAGCCAGGAGAGCTGTTTGCGGAGGAAGGTAGAGAGCCCGAACGTTCACAACCTGCGATAGAGAAATCGAGAATCACAACAATATGGGTGTCAATTCCACAGTCGTATTCGCGGACTTGACGGGGAGTACGAGAGTCTTCGAGGCCATGGGGAATGCGCGGGCCACGGAAACGGTGACGCGGCTGACGCAATGGATCGGCGGCGTGTGCCAGGCGCATGGCGGCCGGGTGGTGAAGTCGCTCGGAGACGGCGTGTTCGCCATCTTCTCCAGCGGTGCTGCCGCCACGCATGCCGTCGTCGAGCTGCAGCGCTATCACCAGAAGCGGCTGCTCGCGTGGCCTGTGCCGTTGCGCATGGCGTTGCAGATCGGCGTGGCCAGCGGCGAGGTGGTCGAGGTCGAGGGCGACTGCTACGGCGACGCCGTCAACCTGGCCTCGCGCCTGAGCGACCTGGCCGGTCCCGGCCAGATCTGGGTGACCGACGCGGTCATCTCGCAATTGCGCGAAGGCACGGTGCAGCACCGCGACCTGGGCCTCATCAACATTCGAGGCCGCAGCGAGATGTCGGTGGTGCACCGGATCGACTGGCAGGAGGAGGTGACGAGCTTCCTCACCGTGCCTGCGGCGCTCGCTCCGCTGCGGATGCCGGACTCCACTTTCGGCCAGATCGAACTGGCCTGGCTCGACGTTCGTTCGATGTTCCGTACCGAAGAACTCCCGATCCACCTCGGGCGCGTCAACGACGCCCAGTTCGTGGTCAACGATCCCCGCGTCTCGCGGCTGCATGCGCGCATCGAGTTGCGACAGGGCAGCTGCGTGCTGATCGACGTCAGCACCTACGGCACCTGGGTGCGTTTCCACGGCAACGGCGGACCGAGCACCGAGATCGCCCTGCGGCGCGAGGAATGCGTGCTGCACGGGCGCGGCGAGATCGGGCTGGGCGCGCCGCTCAGCGATGTCAGCGCGCCGACCATCGCCTTCAACACGAACAGCGGCGATGTGATGCTGTCGCGCCGGGAGATCGCGCGTTGACGCTGTACGCGTGACATTGCCAACCGTCTACAGCCCTCGGCCCGGCCGCATCTAGGTCCCGGCTATCCCTACCGTCCGCCGAACGGCTGGGACGACGAGCGCGGCTGATCGCCGGTCGCGCTGGCATGCCAATTTTGTTTCAGGAAGTGACCAAAAAGTCACATTAATACACATTAATGTGGCGGCGGCGCTGGCTTCTGGATGTCCGCCAGCCTGTTTCCCGCAGGGCATGACGCTTGCCTTGGATCGCTCGGTCGGCGCCGATACGCCGGAGGAGCGAGGATCATGGTGGAACAGTTCGAGGCCGGCTGCGCAAGCCCGGTCGACGAAGCGATGTGCATCGCCGCGGCGCCGGCACATGCGGCGGCAGCGGCAATCGATGAAACAAGGTCGGACGTCTCGCGGCCCCTGAAGGCCGCAGCCGCGTTTTCCATGGCCGCCGCGTTGGCCGCATGCGGTGGGGGCGGGGGCGGGGGCGGCGGCGCTGGGGGCCCCGGCTTTCCCATTGGCGCCGGTCCGGGCGCTGACCCGGGCGCCGTTCCGGGCGCGGCACCCGACACCGGCCCCTATCACTATCCCCAGGCCCGGAGCGACGCGGAGGCCGCGCGCTTCCTGCTGCAAGCCCAGTTCTCCGCCTCCGACAGCGAGATCGCCGCCGTGCGCGCCAAGGGCTATATGCCGTGGCTCAGCGAGCAGTTCGGTGCGGCTAGCGAGCCTGCCGCCTGGGACTGGGTCAACGGCAAGACTTACGGCGCCGTCGACACCGACGCCATGATCTGGCGCCAGCTCATGACCGCAGCCGACCCGGTGCGCAAGCGCATGGCGCTCGCGCTCAGCGAGATCTTCGTGGTCTCCGGCACCGATATCGGCTCGAGCTGGCCCACCGCCATGATGGCCCAGTACTGGGACATGCTCGTGAGCGGCGTCACCGGCAACTTCCGCCAGCTGCTGGAAGACGTGACGCTCAACCCCGCGATGGGCTTCTACCTCAATACCCGCGGCAACCGGAAGGAAAATGCCTCGGGCCGGCAGCCCGACGAGAACTACGCCCGTGAAGTCATGCAGCTCATGACCATCGGCCTGTACCAGCTCGAAGGCGACGGCACGCCGAAGACCGGCCCCGACGGCCTACCCATCGAAACCTACGTGCAGAGCGACGTGTCGAACCTCGCACGCGTCTTCACCGGCTACGACCTCGACATCCGCTCCGCAGAGCGCAACGCCTTCCACCCGCCCGACGCGAGCTACACCATCGAGACCAATGCCTGGACCACGCGGCCGATGGCCTATACGGCGGGCAACCATTCGATGCTCGAAGCGCGCTTCCTCGGTGCCACGGTGCCCGCCGGCACGCCAGGCCCGGCGGCATTGAAGATCGCGCTCGACACGCTCTTCAATCACCCGAACGTCGGCCCCTTCATCGGCCGGCAGCTGATCCAGCGGCTGGTCACGAGCAACCCCAGCGCGGCCTACGTCAGGCGCGTGGCCGACACCTTCGCCAACAACGGCGCGGGCGTGCGCGGAGACATGAAGAGCGTGTTCGCGGCCGTGCTGCTCGACGACGAGGCGCGCGGCCCCGCCGGCCTTTCCGACCCGAACTTCGGCCGCTTGCGCGAACCGATGCTGCGGCTCGTGCAATGGGGCCGCAGCTTCGGCATCGGTTCGGCCGATGACACCTGGGAGATCGGCAACACCTCCGACCCGAGCCAGAGCCTCGGCCAGAGCCCGCTGCGCTCGCCCTCTGTGTTCAATTACTTCCGCCCCGGCTATGTGCCGCCCTCGACCGCCATCGCCAGCAACAAGCTGGTGGCGCCCGAATTCCAGCTGGTCAACGAGACCAGCGTAGGCGGCTATCTCAACTTCATGCAGAACGTGCTTCAGAGCGGCTTCAACGGCAAGGACGTGGTGGCGAACTACGCGGTCGAAAAGGCGCTGGCGCTCGACCCCGCCGCACTGGTGCTGCGGCTCGACCTGCTGCTCACCGGCAACCAGCTTTCGGCCGCCACCGTGGCGTTGATCACCGACGCGCTGGGCAAGCCGCCACTGGCGAACCCCACCACCGACGCCCGCAGGCTCGACCTCGTCTGTGCCGGCGTGCTGCTGGTGATGGGCTCGCCCGAATATCTCGTCCAGAAATAAGAAGCCGGAGCCGACCGACCATGCACCTGATCCATCCTGCCCTGCACACGCGCCGCGCCTTCCTGCGCCGCACGGGTCAGCTCGCGATCGCCGGCACCGCGCTGCCGTTCGCGCTCAACCTCGCCGCCATGGGCGAAGCCGCCGCGCAGGCTGCGCCCGGCGACGACTACAAGGCGCTGGTCTGCGTCTTTTTATTCGGCGGCAACGACTACGCCAACACCCTCGTCAACTACGACGCCGACAGCTACGCGAAGTACAGCGCTATCCGCGGCGCAATCGCGCTGCCGTTCGATGCGGCGCTCGCGGCCACCGAACTCAAGCCCGCCGTCTCGCTCGCCAACGGACGCAAGTACGCGCTGAACCCGGCGATGACCAAGCTCGCCACGCTGTTCGACGAAGGCAAGATGGCCGTTCAGCTCAACGTCGGCCCGCTCGTCAAGCCGCTCACGCGCGCGCAGTTCGAAAGCCCGAACCGCAAGGCCTTCCCGATCCCGCCCAAGCTGTTCTCGCACAACGACCAGCAATCGGTCTGGCAGTCGTCCTCGCCGGAAGGCTCCACCATCGGATGGGGCGGCAACCTCGGCGACCTGATGCTGGGCGGCCAGCGCAACGCGTCGCTCTTCACCTGCATCTCGGTGGCTGGCAACACGGTATTCCTGTCGGGCGACGAGGCGCTGCAGTACCAGGTCGGCACGCGCGGCGCGGTGCGCATCAACAGCGTGAGCGCCACCACCGGCAGCGTCTATGGCTCCTCGGCCGTCAAGGCGGCCATGCAGCAACTCGCGCAGCAGGCGCGCAGCCACACGCTGGAGAACGAATACAACAAGGTCACCACGCGCGCGGTAGAGGCCGAAGGCAAGGTATTCGCGGCCATCCAGCCCGACGACCTGAGCGGCAACTTCCCCAGCGGCAACAACCTGGCCGACCAGCTCAAGATGGTGGCGCGCCTGATCCGCGGACGTACCGCACTGGGCGTGCGGCGGCAGGTGTTCTTCGTCTCGATGGGTGGCTGCGACCTGCACGACGACCTCGACACGAAGCAGGGTGGTCTGATGCAGCGGCTGTCCGACGCAATGGCCGCGTTCCAGCGGCAGATGGAAGCGCTCCACCTTGCCGACAAGGTGACGGCCTTCACCGCCTCCGATTTCGGCCGCACGCTGTCGAGCAACGGCAATGGTTCCGACCACGGCTGGGGCAGCCATCACTTCGTGGTCGGCGGCGCGGTGAAGGGAAAGGCGCTGTACGGCACACCGCCGCCGGTGAGCGTGGGCAACACCACCGGCGACGACGACCAGTGGCACGTCGGCCAGGGCCGGCTGCTGCCGACCACCTCGGTCGACCAGTACGCGGCCACGCTGGCCAAATGGTTCGGCGTGCCCGACGCGGAGCTCGACGGCATCCTGCCCAACCTGAGGAACTTCAACAACGTGACTGCGCCGAGTGGCATCAGCTATCCGCGCGATATGGGATTCATGGCATGAACGAAATGAGCAGCATGGGCGCCATCGGTGGCCTCAACGGCATGGAAGGTGGGGCCAGCGTGAATTTCAGCGCGGAACACCCCGCGAATGAGTCCACCCCGGTGCGCAGCAAGGGGGTGACGCACGTGCGTCCCTTCACCCGCGTCGAGGCCGCCATCGCGGCGGTGGAGTCGCTGGACCGTGAGCTGAAGAAATTCGAACTCGCGGTGGCCGACAGCCTGCAGGACTACCTTGGCGTGCAGATGGCACAGATCACCGACTGCGCGCTGGCACGCGGCTGGGAGCCGGTCAGCTTCATGCAGAAGGACGGATTCCGCGTTTACCGCTATGAGGCCATGCCCGCCTACAAGGGGCGCCGCAAGAAGCGTTGAGGCGCCGCCTCAGAGCCGAACGTTCAGCCGTTGGCCGTCGTGTCGAAGACGGCCAGCGTGCCAAGCACGCCGCGCGTCTCGAGCGCGCCCAGCTGGCGCGCCACTGCCGCGACGAAGCGCGGTTCGCCGCCGAGTTCGCCGAAGACTGGCGAGAACCCCGCGAAGAAGGCAACGCGCTCCTGCACCGACGGTGCCGCGTCGGCTTGCACGAGCCGGTGGGCCAGTGCGTCGGCGAGAGGGTCTTGTATGTCATGCGTGGCACCGGTTTCGTCCACGCCGCGCAGGTAGTGAATCCATGCGGCGATGGCGAGCGCGAGCCGGTCGATGGGCTGTCTGGCAGCGAGCCGGTCACGCACGGTGCCGAGCAGGCGCTGCGGCAGCTTCTGCGAGCCGTCCATCGCGATCTGCTTCGTCTGGTGCTGCAGCGCGGGATTCGAGAAGCGCTGCAGCAGCCGCGCGCGGTAGCTGTCCAGGTCGAGGCCCTGCATGGCCGGCAGCGTGGGGGCGATCTCTTCGCGCATCAACGCATCGATGAAGTTGCGCAAGGCCGGCTCCGCCATCGCGCGGTCCACCGTGCGAAAGCCCGCCATCGCACCCAGGTATGCGAGCGCCGAATGGCTGCCGTTGACCATGCGCAGCTTCAGCCGCTCGAAGGGTTCCGCATGTTCGACGAAGCGCGCGCCTCCCGCGGCCCAGTCGGGGCGCCCGTTGGCGAAGCGGTCTTCCACCACCCATTCGAGAAAGGGCTCGCCGATCACCGGCCATGCATCTTCGGCACCGAGGCGCGCGGAGATGCGTTCGCGATCGGCGTCGGTGGTGCGCGGCACGATGCGATCGACCATCGAATTGGGGAAGGTGCAGTGCGCGTCGATCCAGCTGTGCAATGCCTCGTCGACCTGCTGCGCAAAGGCCAGCACGATGCCGCGCAGCGTGTCGCCGTTCGCGGGCAGGTTGTCGCAGGACAGCAGCGTCACGGGTGGCAGCCCGCGCTGGCGGCGCAGGTTCAGCGCGTGCACGACGAAGCCGGGCATCGTGCGCGGCGCTTGCGGGTGCGCGAGGTCGTGCACGATGCCGGCGTCGTCCAGCCGCAGCGCGCCGGTGGCCGGGTCGTGGTGGTAGCCCTTCTCGGTGATCGTCAGGGTGACGATGCGCGTGTCCGGATGGGCTAGGCGTTCGAGCACGGCCTGCGGGTCTTCCGGCGCCACGAGCACGTCGAGCAGGTTGCCCACCACCTGCAGCGACTCGCGCGGGCTGCCGTCGTCGGCCGCATCGCGCAGTGCCAGCGTGTAGAGGCCGCCTTGCGGCCGCAGCGCATCGCGCGTGTCGGCCGCGCGCAGCGACACGCCCACCGTGCCCCAGCGCAGGTCGCCGCTGGCATGCAGCGCGGCCTCGTTGACGACCGCGAGGTGCGCGCGGTGGAAGGCGCCCACGCCGAGATGGACGATGCCGGTCTGCAGCGCGTCGCGGTCATAGCGCGGCTTCGCGACGTCGATGGGCAGCGAGGGCAGGGTGTCGGGATGCAGGTGTGCCACGGCGCTTTTCCCGCTCACCAGTTCCACAGCGTGCCGTCGTGCTGCAGCCGGTTCACCGGGAGGTAGGCGCGCTGGTACGGGTACTTGGCGGCGAGCTTCTCGTCGATGTCCACGCCGTGGCCCGGCGCCTCGCCCGGATGCAGCATGCCGTTGGCGAAGCTGTAGGCGTGCGGGAACACCGCATCGGTCTCGTCGGTGTGGCGCATGTATTCCTGGATGCCGAAGTTCGGCACCCACATGTCGAAGTGCAGCGCCGCGCCCATGCAGGCCGGCGACAGGTCGGTCGCGCCGTGGCAGCCCGTGCGCACCTGGTAGAGCGAGGCCAGGTCGGCAATGCGGCGCAGCTGGGTGATGCCGCCCGCATGGACCACCGTGGTGCGGATGAAGTCGATCAGCTGGTTCTCGATCAGGTCCTTGCAGTCCCAGATGCTGTTGAAGATCTCGCCCACGGCCAGCGGCGTGGTCGTGTGCTGGCGGATGAGCCTGAAGGCCTCCTGGTTCTCGGCCGGCGTGGCGTCTTCCATCCAGAACAGGTTGAAGGGTTCGAGCGACTTGCCCAGCCGCCCGGCCTCGATGGGCGTCAGGCGGTGGTGCACGTCGTGCAGCAGGTGGATGTCGGGGCCGACGGCGCTGCGCACTGCGTCGAACAGCTTCGGCGTGTGCTCCAGGTACTTGGCGGTCGACCAGTCGTGCTCGCTGGGCAGGTCGGCGTCGGCCGGCTCGTAGAACATGGTGCCGCGGCCCACGCCGTACACCTTTTCCAGGCCCGGCACGCCGCTCTGCGCGCGGATGGCCAGGTAGCCTTCGTCCTTGTAGCGAAGCACCTCGTCCACCGTCTGCTCGATGTCGCGGCCGTTGGCGTGGCCGTACACCATCACGCCGGTGCGGCTCTTGCCGCCGAGCAGCTGGTACAGCGGCATGTTCGCGGCCTTGGCTTTGATGTCCCACAGCGCGGTGTCGACCGCGGCGATGGCGGTCATGGTGACTGGGCCGCGGCGCCAGTAGGCGCCCTTGTAGAGGTATTGCCAGATGTCCTCGATCTGGTGCGCGTCGCGCCCGATCAGGCAGGGAATGACGTGCTCGGTGAGGTACGCCGCCACGGCCAGCTCGCGCCCGTTGAGCGTGGCATCGCCGATGCCGGTGAGGCCCTCGTCGGTTTCGATCTTGAGGGTGACGAAGTTGCGCCCGGGGCTGCAGACGATGACGCGTGCGTTGGTGATTTTCATGATGCGTGGCTTCAGGGGGTGTGTGGTTCAGCCGTTCCAGCCGAGATGGCCGAGGAAGTCGCGGGTGCGCTCCACCGTCGGGTTGTCGAAGATCTGCGTGGGCGGGCCCTGTTCGATGATGGCGCCGGCCTCGAACACCACCACCCAGTCGGCCACGCGCCGCGCGAAGCCCATCTCGTGGGTCACCACGATCATGGTCATGCCTTCCTGCGCGAGCTTCTGCATCACGCTCAGCACTTCGCCGACGGTCTCGGGGTCGAGCGCCGAGGTGGGCTCGTCGAACAGCATCACCTCGGGCTCCATCGCCAGCGCGCGGGCAATGGCCACGCGCTGCTGCTGGCCGCCCGAGAGGTTGGCCGGGAAGTTGCCGGCCTTGTTCGCCAGGCCCACCTTTTCCAGCAGCACCATCGCGCGGGCGCGGGCCTTGTCCTCGGGCATGCCCAGCACGGTGACCGGGCCCATCGCCACGTTGTCGAGCGCCGACTTGTGCGGGAACAGCTCGAAGCTCTGGAACACCATGCCCATGCGCTGGCGCACCTTGCGCACCTGCGACTCCTGCGAGGGCAGCGGCACGCCGTCGACCAGCACGCGCCCGCCGTCGATGGTCTCCAGCGCGTTGGTGCAGCGAAGCAGCGTGGACTTGCCCGAGCCCGAGGGGCCGATCAGGCACATCACCTCGCCCTTGTGCACCTGCAGCGACACGCCGCGCAGCGCCACGAAGTCGCCGTACAGCTTGCGGACGTTCTCGTACACCAGCACGGGCGGCTGGTCGGCGTTCTTGCGCGCCGGGGAAAGAGCGGTTGGGGTGGTTGCGTTCATTCCTTGACTCCGTATTTGCGGTGGATCCAGTCCACCAGCTTGGCTTGCGGGTAGCCCATGAGCCAGTAGATGACGGCCATGGCGGTGAGCATTTCCAGCACGCGGAAGGTCTGCGCGCGAATCTGCATCGAGGTGTAGGCCAGCTCGCTGACGGCGATGACCGAGACCAGCGAGGTGTCCTTGAACAGCGAGATCCAGGTGCTCGCGATCACCGGCAGGATGCGGCGCGCGGCCTGCGGGATCACCACCTTGAACATCGCCTGGCGGCGCGACATGCCCATGGCGAGCGCGGCCTCCATCTGGCCCTTGCGGATCGAGTTGATGCCTGCGCGGAAGGTCTCGGCGTTGTAGGCCGCGACGTTCAGCACGAGCGCCACGAGCGCGGTGGTGATCGCCGAGAACTGCACGTCGAAGGCCATGGGCATCACGTAGAAGGCCCAGTAGATGATGAGGATCAGCGGCAGGTTGCGGAAGAACTCCACGAAGCCGAGCGAAACCGACTGCAGCAGCTTGTTGGGCGACAGGCGCATCAGCGCGAGCACGATGCCGCCGGGCACCGCCAGCAGCATCGTGAGCACGGTCAGGCCCACGGTGAGGGCGGCGCCTTCGAGCAGCGCGGCGCGGTGCGTCCAGATCACGGACCAATCGAATGTCATGGCTGTGTCTTTCCTAGGAGCGGCCGAGGTGCGCGAAGCGGCGATAGAGCCGGTCCACGCCCCGCGTCACGGGAAACAGGATGCAGAAGTACGCCACCATCACCGCGGTGAACACCTCCACCGGCCGGTAGCTCTGGCCGGCCACGGTTTCGGCGCGGTGCATCAGCTCGGGCACCGCGATCACGGTGGCGATGGCCGTGTCCTTGATCGCGATGGTGAGGATCGAACCGAAGGCAGGCAGCATCCGCACGATGGCTTGCGGCAGCAGCACCTTGCGCAAAATTTGCGCGCGCGACATGCCCAGCGCCAGCGCGGCGCGCGTCTGGCCCGGCCGGATCGACTCGATGCCGGCGCGGATCACCTCCGCCGCATAGGCCGCGATGTGCAGCGTGAGCGCGACCAGCGCCGCCCAGAACGGCGGGAAGGTCACGTTCGCGATGATCGGAAACGCGAAGTAGATCCAGATCAGCACCACCAGCACCGGAATGGCGCGCATCGAGTCGATGTAGAAGACCAGCAGCGACCGCAGCCAGCGCGGGCCGTACAGGCGCAGCAGCGCAATCACGAGCCCGGCCAGCAGGCTCGTGGCCGCGCTGACGATGCTCAGCAGCACGGTCATGCCCAGGCCGCTGGCGAAGAAGCGCCAGTTGTCCGCGATCGGCGAGAAATCGAAGTTCATGGGAAGAACCCCCGTGAGGTGATGAAGGGAAGGGCGGGCGCGTTCTTCAGAACGTGACCATCACCTTCATGGCGCGCTGCCGGTCGGCGGCCAGCGCAAAGGCCTCGTGCACGCGCGACACCGGCAGTGCGTCGGTCAGCAGCGGCGACACGTCGAGCACGCCGCGGCTCAGGTAGTCGACCGCCCATGCGTACTCGCCGATGAAGCGGAAGGTGCCCACGTAGGTGAGGCTCTTCACCATGACCTGGTTGAACGGGCAGCCCTCGCTGCTGCCGTTGAGTGTGCCGACCTGCACGACGGTGCCGCGCGGGCGCGTGAGGCGGATGCAGTTGGCCAGCCCCGCGTAGTTGCCCGACACCTCGAAGCTCACGTCGGCCTGGCCCTTGCCCTCGGCCAGCGCGTCCAGTGCCGCCGGGTCCTTCGCGGCGTTGATGGTCTGCGTGGCGCCCACGCGGGTGCAGGCGGCCAGCGTCTGGTCCTGGATGTCCACCGCGATCAGCCGGCTCGCGCCCGCCAGCTTCGCGGCCATGAGGATCAGCGCCCCGATGGGGCCGGTGCCGATCACCATCACCGTCTGGCCCAGCAGCGAGCCGGCCTCCTGCACCGCATGCAGCGCCACCGCCAGCGGCTCGCCGAAGGCGGCCAGCTCGAACGACAGGCCGTCGGGCACGGGCACGCACTGGCTCGCTTCCACCACCACCTGCTCGCGCATCGCGCCCTGCATGTGGGGCCACTTGCTCGCGCTGCCGAAGAAGTGCACGTTCTCGCAGTGGTTGGAAGCACCCATGCGGCAGAAGCGGCAGTGGCCGCAGGTGCGCGAGGGGTTGAGCGCCACGCGGTCGCCGGCGCGCACCGAGGTCACTTGCGCGCCCACTTCCAGCACCTGGCCCGAGGCTTCATGGCCAGGCGTGAGCGGGGCGCGGATCAGGAAGTCGCCGACGCGGCCGTGCTGGTAGTAGTGCAGGTCGGAGCCGCAGATGCCCACGGCCTTGACGCCGACGCGCACCTGCGTGGGCGAGAGCGTTTCAGTGGGCACGTCTTCCACGCGCAGGTCGCGGGCACCGTGGATCTGGCAATTCAACATGGTGAAGATCTCGAAATGATGGGCAAGGGAGTCCCCGCGGGCCGCTCCGATGGCGGCGGCCCGAAAGGCTTCGATGGGAGGTGGAGGAAGCGCCCGAAGGCGCTCGAATTACTTGAGGTTCTGCGTCATGCGCCGCTCTTCCGCGGTCAGCGCGGGCTGCATGCGCTGCGCCACCGAGCGCAGCCAGTCGAGGTACACCTGCTGCTCCTTGGCCACGCCCATGCCGGACTGGATCTCGAAGATCTTGCTGTCCTGGCAGTCGTTTTCCTTCGGGAATGCGGCCAGCCCCTTCACCTTCTTGCTGATGTTGGGCCACAGCATGCGGTTGAGCGGCGCCACGTCGGAGCGCCCGGCCACCACTTCTTCGATGGGTGCGACCGAGCCCGAATTGGCCACCCCGCGCAGCTTGGCCTTCGGGAACTGCTGGCGCACCAGCGGCTCTTCGCCGGCACCCGAGAAATAGGCGATGGTGACTTCGGGCCTGTTGAAGTCCTCGAGCGTCTTCGCGCCGGTGAACTTCGGGTTGTCGGCGCGGCCGAACATGCACACGCCGGTGCTGGAGAAGGTGACGAAGTCGATGATCTTCGCGCGCTCGGCCGTCTGGTTCAGCGGGCCGATCATGATGTCCATCTGGTTGGCCACCAGCGCCGGCACCTTGGTTTCGTGGCTCACCGCCACCGGCATCATCTTCACGCCGAGCAGCTTGGCGAATTCCTTGCCCAGCATCCACGACGGGCCGGCCCAGTCTTCGCCGTCGCCGCTGGTGTTCTGCACCAGCCAGGGCGGGTTGTTGACCACGCCGACGCGCAGCACGCCGGCCTTGCGGATGGCGTCGATGCGGGGACTGGCACCCGGCGCGGGCGGGGTCTGCGCCAGGGCCGTCGAGCCAAGGGCCGCGAGTGCCGCAGCGAACACGGCACCGCGCGATGCGCGCGCCAGGAAGGTCTTGATCTTCGTCATGCTGTCTGTCTCCTGATATTCATGCTCACTTGAGCGTGCCGACGATGCGGGCCTCGTCCGCGTCGAGGCGAGCTTTCTGCGCCTTGGCGACCTCGCGCAGCCAGTTCAGGTACGCCAGCTGGTTCTTGTCCACCGCGAGCCCGACGGGCGAGGCCTTCTCGGTGCTCGACTGGCAGTTGTTGTCCTTCGGCAGCACGGCGAGTCCCTTGACCTTCTGCTGCAGGCCGACCCATGGCACGCGGTTGATCGGCGCAGCATCGGCGCGGCGCGCCATGATTTCCTCGATGGGGGCGGTGGCGCCCGAGCTGGCGACGGCGCGCAGCTTCGCCTTCGGGAAGCGCTCCTTGACCCAGCCTTCCTCGGCGCCGCCGGTGAAATAGGCGATCGTCACGTCGGGCTGGTTGAGGTCGTCCACCGAGGCGGCCTTGGCCAGCTTCGCGTTGTCGGCGCGACCGAACATGCACACGCTGGTGGCGGAGTAGATGACGAAGTCGACCACCTTGAGCCGTTCGGGCGTTTCGCCCAGGGGGCTGATGGTCATGTCGACCTGGTTGGCCGCGAGCACCGGCACCTTGGTTTCGTGCGACACCGGCACGGTGCGCAGCTTCACGCCGAGCTGCCGCGCATATTCGTTGGCCAGCAGCCAGGCCGGGCCGCTCCACGGCTCGCCCTGGCCGGTGGTGTTTTCCATCAGCCAGGGTGCGTTCTGCAGCACGCCCACGCGCAGTTCGCCTGCCTTGCGGATGGCGTCGATGCGTGGGCTGGCGCCGGGCGCCGGCTGGGCGGACGCGCCACCCGCGGTAGCGGCCAGCAATGTCAGGGCGAAGCAATGCGCGGCGATGCGGCATCGCCGAAGGACTGTCGATCTCATGGTCTTGTCTCCGTGGTTCGGGTGGCGCCGGCCGGCAGGCCGGACGCAGGGTGCCTGCTCAGCGCCAGGCTTGCGCGAATTCGCTGATCACGCGCTCGATGTGCGCGCGCATGGCTTTGCGGGCCGCGTCCGCGTCGCGCTCCAGCAGGGCGGTGAACACGCGCTGGTGGTCGTCCTGCGAGGCGCGGCGCAGCGCCGGGGTGTGGAAGTGGGCTTCCAGCTGCGACCAGATCGGGGCCTTGGTGTGGTCCCACACCGCGGTCACCATCTGCAGCAGCACGCTGTTGCCGGTCGACTCGGCAATGCGCAGGTGGAACAGGCGGTCGGCCGCTTCGTTGGCCTCTTTGTCGTGCATGTTCTCGCGCATCTCGGCCAGCGCGCTGTAGATGCGGTCGAGGTCGCTGTCCTTGCGGCTCTCGGCGGCCACCGCCGCGATCTCGGCCTCGATCAGGCAGCGCGCGCGCAGCAGCTCGAAGGGGCCCGGGCCGGGCGACAGGGTGTAGGCCGAGGCGGGTGCCACCGCGCCGGATGCCGGCGCACAGACATAGATGCCCGAGCCGCCGCGCACCTCGACGTTGCCCTGGATCTCCAGCACGATGATGGCCTCGCGCACCAGCGTGCGGCTCACGCTGAAGCGGTCGGCCAGTGCGCGCTCGGACGGCAGGCGGTCGCCCACCTTGAATTCGCCTTCGGTGATGAGGGCGGCGATGCTGGCTGCGAGCTTCTGATAGGAGCGGTCGGAATCCGGCTCGGTCGCAGGCAGGCGGGGGAGTTCGTGAATGGTCGCCATGTGGTGAGCCAGTCTAAAAGTGGTTCACCAATTTACCGATAGTGGTTTACCACTAGCCGAGTGCCGGCTTGCTGGGAGCCGGCCGCGCTCAGCCCTGCGCCAGAAGGCCGCCGAGCCTGTCGATGTCGATCGGCTTCTGCAGGTGGTGGTCGAACAGCCCTTCGGCCGCCTCGCCGCCCGTGTCCTCCGCCGAAAAACCCGAGATCGCGATCAGCAGCTTCGGCGTGCCTTGGGCGGTGCTGGCGCGCAGTCGCCGCGCCACCTCGGTGCCCGGGAAATCGGGCAGCGTGAGGTCGATGAGCGCGGCATCGAAGCTCTCGGCGGCGGCCGCGTCCAGCGCCTGCTGCGCCGTGTAGGTGCAGCGCGCGGTGTGGCCGAACAGGCCCAGCAATTCCTGCAGCAGGTCGGCCGCGGCCTTGTTGTCGTCGACGATCAGCACGTTCACGAGGGGGTTTCTTTCCTTCAGGTTGAAGAGGGAAGTATGGCGGGCGGCTCCAGCGGCAGGTCGACCACGAAGCGCGAGCCTTCGCCCGATGCGCTTTCCACGCCGATCTGTCCGCCATGCAGGCTCACGATCTTGTGCGTGATGTACAGGCCGAGGCCCAGCCCGGCCGCGTGCTTGCGGCTGTCCTTGGTGCGCTCGAACTGCTTGAAGATGCGCTCCTGGTCTTCGGGCGCAATGCCGATGCCCTGGTCGCGCACGGCCACCCGGGCGGTGCCTCCCATCCGCTGCACCACCATCTCGACCGGCTTGCCGCCGCCGTAGCGCAGGGCATTGGTCAGCAGGTTGGTCAGCACCTGTTCGATGCGGAACTCGTCCCACACGCCGTGCAGTTCGGCGGGCGCAATGAGCGTGATGGCCGAGCCCGCGGCTTCGGCCTGCTGGCGCAGGTTTTCCACCACTGCGCGCGCCAGCGCGGCCAGGTCGACCGGCTCGGTCTTGATCGACAGCGCGTCGCGCCGCATGCGCGTGACGTCGAGCATGTCGTCGATCAGCCGCACCATGTTGCGGATCTGCCGCTGGTCGCGCTCGATCATCGCGGGCAGCCGCTCGGGCGCGAAGTTGGCGAGATTGCCCTTGGACAGGTGCAGCTGCCGCAGCTGCGCCTCGAGGTACAGCGTGTTGAGCGGCGTGCGCAGCTCGTGCGACACCATCGACATGAAGTCCTCGCGCATGCGCACCGCGCGCTCCAGCTCGTGCTGGGTCTGCTGCAGCTGCTGCACCAGCTCTTCCTGCTTGCGGTGCGCGGCAGCGAGCGATTCCATCTCGTGCCGCAGCGCCTTGCGGTGCCGGTACAGGTCGACGAACACGTGCACCTTGCTGACCACCGCATGCGGGTCCAGTGGCTTGTGCAGGAAGTCGACCGCGCCGCTCTCGTAGCCCTGGAAGGCGTAGTTCAGCTCGCGCCCGGCCGCGCTCACGAAGATGATGGGAATGTGCCGCGTGCGCTCGGTGCCGCGCATCAGCTCGGCCAGCTCGAAGCCGTTCATGCCCGGCATCTGCACGTCGACGATGGCGAGCGCGAATTCGTGCTCCAGCAGCAGCGCGAGCGCGGCGTCGGCCGAGGCGGCGCGGTACACGATGCGCCCCGGCGCGCGGATCAGCGCCTCCAGCGCCAGCAGGTTTTCCGGCAGGTCATCGACGATGAGCAGCTTGCTCTGGACGTCAATGTTCATGGGCGGCCTCCAGTTGAAGCAGCAAGGTGCGCAGTTCGCGCAGGGGGAGCACGTAGTCGGGAGCGTGGCGCGCGATGGCGGCTTGGGGCATGGTGGGAATCTGTGCTTCTTTCGGTTCCTGGACGGCGGTGAGCCCGCCGGCCAGATGGATGCGGTGCAGGCCTTCGGCACCGTCTTCGTTCGCGCCGGTCAGCAGAAAGCCGGCGAGGGCAGGGCCGTAGGCGTCGGCGGCGGAAGCCATCAGCACGTCGATGGACGGCCGCGAGAACAGCACCGGCGGCTCGCAGCTCAGCGAGAAGGTGCGCTCGCGCTCGATCGACAGGTGATAGCCGGGCGGTGCGAAGTAAAGGCTGCCGGCCGCCAGCGGCATCTTGTCGGCGGCTTCGTGCACCGGAATAGGCAGGCGCTGCGCGAAGATCTCGGCGAGGTGGCTCGCGTGCCCCTCGGGCAGATGCAGGACCACTGCCATCGGAATGTGCCAACCAGCGGGCAGGCCGTGCAGCAGCGCGGAGAGCGCATCGATGCCGCCGGCCGAGGCGCCGAGCACCACGGCGTCCACGCGCTTGCGAACGGGTGAGCGAAGGTGGCGGTTCATGTGGCCTTGCGGTAGATGCGCTCGGCACGCGCATGCGTGTCGAAACGGTCGGAGTAGCCCGAGAAGTCGATGCTTTCCTTCGAGCCCAGCCCGAGAAAGCCACGATGCGACAGCGACTCGTGGAACAGACCCAGCGCCCTGTCCTGCAGCTCCCGATTGAAGTAGATCAGCACGTTGCGGCACGACACCAGCTGGGTTTCGGCGAACACGCTGTCGGTGGCCAGGCTGTGGTCGGCAAAGATCACGTCGGCGCACAGAGAAGGGTCGAAGCGCGCGGCGTCGTAGGCGGCGGTGTAGTAGTCGGAGAACGCGCTGCGTCCGCCCGCGCGCTGGTAGTTGGCGGTGTAGCCGCGGATCGCCTCCAGCGGAAAGATGCCCAGCCGCGCCTTCTCCAGCGAAGCGGGGTTGATGTCGGTGGCGTAGATCTGCGTGCGCGCGAGCAGGCCTTCCTCGCGCAGCAGGATGGCCAGCGAGAACACTTCCTCGCCGGTGCTGCAGCCCGCCACCCAGACCTTGACGGAAGGGTAGGTGTGCAGGATCGGCACCACATGCTCGCGCAAGGCCAGGAAGTAGGCCGGGTCGCGGAACATCTCGCTCACCGGGATCGTCAGGAACTGCAGCAGCCGGCCGAACAGCAATGGCTCGCGCAGCACCCGCTCCTGCAGCGCCGAGATGCTCGGCAGCCCGAGTTGCTCGAGCGCGTGCAGCACGCGGCGCTTCTGCGAGGCCACGGTGTAGTTGCGGAAGTCGTAGCTGTACTTCAGGTAAATGGCTTCCATCAGCAGGCGCAGCTCGATCTCCGTGTCGCTCAGCGGGTGCAGCGGCGGCGTCTGCGCGGCCTGCGATGTGCCGGGGCGTGTGGTCACAGGCGCTCCATCTTCGGCATCCACACGCGCAGCAGCGAGAACAGGCGTTCCAGGTCCACCGGCTTGGCGAGGTAGTCGTTGGCGCCGGCAGCCAGGCATTGCTCGCGGTCGTCCTTGGTGGCCTTGGCGGTGATGGCGATCACCGGCATCTTCTCGAAGCGCGGGTCGTCGCGCAGGCGGCGCGTGGCTTCGAGGCCGTCCATCTCCGGCATCATCACGTCCATCAGCACGAGGTCGATCTCGCTGACCTGGTCGAGCCGCTCCAGCGCCTCGCGGCCGTTGCGTCCGATCTCGACGATGGCGCCGCGCTGCTCCAGCGCGCTGGTCAGCGCGAAGATGTTGCGCACGTCGTCGTCCACCAGCAGGATGGTGCGGCCCTCGAAGATGCGGTCGCGCCCGCGCGCCGTCTTCAGCATGCCCCGGCGCTCGCTGGACAGCTCGGCCTCCACCTTGTGCAGGAACAGCGTCACTTCGTCGAGCAGGCGCTCCGGCGAGCGGGCGCCCTTGATGATGATCGAGCGCGAATAGCGCTGCAGCTCGGCTTCTTCGTCGCGCGTGAGGTTGCGCCCGGTGTAGACGATGACCGGCGGGAACGACACGATCTCCTCGGCCGCCATGGCCTTGAGCAGCTCGCTGCCCTGCATGTCGGGCAGCTTCAGGTCGGTGATCATGCAGTCGAATACGCGGGTGCGCAGCAGCTCCAGCGCTTCCTCGCCGGAGCCGACGGCAACGATCTCGATGTCCTCGTCGCCGATGAGCCGGATGACGCTCTCGCGCTGCAGCTCGTCGTCTTCCACCAGCAGCACGACCTTGACCTTCTGCGTGAGCTTTTCCTCCAGCCGGCCGAACACCTTCCTCAGTTCGTCGCGCGTGGCCGGCTTCAGCGCATAGCCGATGGCGCCCATCTGCAGCGCCGCGCTCTGCGCGTTCTCGGCGGCGGACACGACGTGGATCGGAATGTGGCGCGTGTGCGGCGAGTCTTTCAGTCGCTGCAGCAGGCCGAGCCCGGTGCTGTCGGGCAGGCGCATGTCGAGCAGGATCGCGTCGGGCAGAAACTGCGTGGCCAGCTCGAAACCGTCGGCCGCGCCATGCGCCACCAGGCAGCGGTAGCCCAGCTCGTGCGCCAGGTCGTAGAGGATGTGCGCGAACTGCGGCTCGTCCTCGATCACGAGCACGCGGCGCACCTGGTCGCGCGGGAGGCTGCGGTCGTCGGCGAACTGCGGTGCAGGCGTCGGGGGAGGCGGCTTCGGCGCCAGCGGCGCAGCGGACGGCACGGGCGGTGCAGGTGCAGGCCGGGGCGTGTAGACCGTCGACGACTGTTGCAGCCCCGGCGAAGCCTGCGGCGCCTTCGCCGGCAGTTGCAGCGTGAAGGTGCTGCCCCGGCCCGGCTCGCTTTGCACCGTGAGCGTGCCGCCCAGCAACTGCGTGAGGTCGCGCGAGATCGACAGGCCCAGCCCGGTACCGCCATAGCGCCGGCTGGTGGTGCCGTCGGCCTGGCGGAAGGCCTCGAAGATCAGTTCGTGCTGCTGCGCATCGATGCCGATGCCCGAGTCGGAGACCGCGAAGGCGGCGCCACCGTCCGGTGCCGGCGAAACGACCAGCGCCACTTCGCCGCTGTCGGTGAACTTGAGCGCATTCGACACCAGGTTCTTGAGGATCTGCTCGACCCGGTGCCGGTCGGTGACCAGCGAGGCCGGCGCGTCGGGCCGCACCTCGAGCCGGAAGCCCAGGTTCTTCTGCATCGCCAGCGGGCCGAAGGTGCTCTCCAGGCTGCGGGCCAGCTTGGCGAGCGCGACGTCTTCGGGCACCACTTCGAGCTTGCCGGCCTCGACCTTCGCGATGTCGAGGATGTCGTTGATCAGCACCAGCAGGTCGTTGCCCGACGAGTAGATCGACTCCGCGAACTTCACCTGCTCCAGCGTGAGGTTGCCCTGCGGGTTGTCGCCTAGCAGCTTGGCGAGGATGAGCGCGCTGTTGAGCGGCGTGCGCAGCTCGTGCGACATGTTGGCGAGGAACTCCGACTTGTAGCGGCTCGCGCGCTGCAGCTCGTCGGCGCGGTCCTCCAGGTCGCGCTGCACGCGGCGCAGCGCGGTGTTGCGCTGGTCCAGCGCCTCGGTGCGCTCGGAGAGCTGGCTGTTGGTCTGCTCCAGTTCGGCCTGCTGGTTCTCCAGCATGGCCTGCGAGGCACGCAGGGCGCGCGACTGTTCTTCGAGTTCTTCGTTGGCGGTGCGCAGTTCTTCCTGCTGCACCTGCAGTTCCTCGTTGAGCTGCTGGGTCTGGGCAAGAACGTCCTGCAGCTGCTCGCGGTAGCGCGCCGCCGCCAGCGAGCTGCCGATGTCGTCGGCCACCGTGTCGATCAGCTGGCTGCCGCGCTCGTCCAGGGGGCCGGGCAGGCCGAGCTCGACCACGCCGTTGACCATGCCGGCGCTCGCGACGGGCACCAGCAGCACGGCCTTGGGCGACATCTCGCCCAGGCCCGAATTGACCTTCAGGTAGTCGGCATCGACCGGGTCGAGCAGCATGCGGCGCCGCTCGGCCGCGGCCTGGCCCACCAGGCTCTCGGTGGGGGAAAAGACCTGCGGCATCGCCTCGGCCGAACTCGAAAAGCCATAGCTCGCCGCCCGTCGTAGCGGACCGTGGCGCTCGCGCACATACATCGCGCCGACCGAGGTGCCCAGGTAGCGCGAGAAGAACGCGAGGATCTTGCGGCCCATGTCCGGCGCGCTGAGTTCGCCTACCAGCTCTCCCACCAGCTCGGTCTGTGCGCTGCGCAGCCAAGCCTCCTGGGCGAGCCTGTCCGCGTGCTCGGCCTGCTCCTTCAGCACCACGTCGTAGCTGTCGGACAGCAGCACCAGCTGGCGCCGCCCGAAGTAGGCCGCCAGCCCGGTGATGACCAGCGTGAACAAGAGGAACAGGCCGACCACCCACCATGCGGTGCGGTTGGCGTCGTTGTTGCGCTGGAAGCGCAGGGTCTGCTCGGTTTCCATGAACGCCGTGAACTCGGCGCGCATGGCGTCGGCCAGCCGCTTGCCCTGGCCCAGGCGCACCTCGAGCTGGGGGTCCGGGCCGGCACGGCGCGCGGCGATCAGCTGGGCGGCCAGCTCGTTCCAGTTGCTCTGGATGGCGGCGATGCGGTCGACGCGTTCCACCTGTTGGCGGTTGTCCGACACCAGCTTGCGCAGCGTGGCCGTGTCGCCGTTGATGCGGGGCAGGGCGCTCTGGTAGGGCTCCAGGAAGGCGTCGTCGCCGGTGAGAAGGAAGCCGCGCATGCCGGTCTCCATGTCGACGCTCTGGTGCTGCAGCTCGCTGGCGACACGGGTGACGCGGTCGGTGTGCTCGACCCAGCCGATGGTCGACAGCAGGAAGAGGATCAGCCCGACGAACACCACCGCACCGAACACGCCGCCGATCAGCGGGAGCTTGAGGTTGCGGCTCAGCAGACGCTCGAAGTGGTCGGGGTCGATCGCGGTGGGAGTTTTCATCAGGCGCATTTGTAAGCAAAACCTATCGAGTCTTGCCGATAAATCGGGGGGACCCTGTCGGAGAAGGGCCCGTCGCAATTTTGACGTGGGCGAGGAAGCCTTATCGTCGGCACCCTGTGGCTATACTGTGAATTCATACAGCATTGCCAGATGGGCGCCACACCCTCCAACCCGCAGAATGATGCGGCCACCGTTGCCGCCCATGTCGTTTCCGTCAAGGCCCTGTGCGCCTTCGGTGCGAAGGCGGGCGACCTCGACCTGCGGTTCGTGCCCGCGCCCAGCGCGCTCGAAGGCATGGCAGGCCACGCGCTGGTGCAGCACCGGCGCGACCCCGAACACTACGCCTGCGAAGTCGGGCTCGAAGCCACTTGCGGTTCAGTCCGCGTGCGCGGCCGGGCCGACGGCTATGAAGCGCGCAAGGCCCGCGTCGAAGAGATAAAAACCTTCCGCGGCAACCACCGCGCGCTGCACTGGGCGCAGGCCCGCACCTACGGCTGGATGCTGTGCGAACTGAACGGCCACGACGAAATGACGGTGGCGCTGGTGTACCTCGACCTCGCCACCGGCGACGAGACCGTGCTCGAAGAGCATCACACCCGCGAAGCGCTGCGGGAGCATTTCGAGCTGCTGTGCGGCCGCTACAGCGCCTGGGCCGCGAGTGAAGCCGGCCACCGCGCCGCGCTCGACGAAACATTGGCCCAGCTCGAATTTCCGCATCGCAACTTCCGCACGGGCCAACGCGAACTGGCCGAAGCCGTCTACCGCGCGGCCATGGGCGGGCGCTGCCTCATGACGCAGGCACCTACGGGCATCGGCAAAACGCTAGCCACCATCTTCCCGCTGCTCAAGGCCCGCGCCGCGCGCAGGATCGACAAGGTGTTCTTCCTCACCGCCAAGACCTCCGGCCGCCCGGTGGCGCTCGACGCGCTGCGCGTGCTCGACAGGGGGCAGGGCCAGGGCCGGCTGCGCGTGCTCGAACTCGCCGCCCGCGAGAAGGTCTGCGAGTATCCCGACCGCGCCTGCCACGGCGATGCCTGCCCGCTCGCCAGGGGTTTCTACGACCGCCTGCCAGCCGCACGCGAGCAGGCCGCGCAGGTGGCGTGGCTCGATCGCGAAGCCTTGCGCCACATCGCGCTCGCACACGAGGTGTGCCCCTATTTCCTCGCGCAGGAAATGGCGCACTGGGCCGACGCCATCGTCGGCGACTACAACTATTACTTCGACAGCAGCGCCTTTCTCTACGCCACCATGCGCGACGCCGACTGGCGCGTGGCCGTGCTGGTGGACGAGGCCCACAACCTGCTGGAGCGCTCGCGCGGCATGTACACCGCGCAGCTCGAAGGCGCGGCGCTCGAAGAGGCGCACCGAGTCGCGCCGGCCGCGCTGCGCGATCCGCTGGCCCGGCTGTTCCGCGAATGGGACACGGTGCAGCAGGCCCAGGTGGCCGACTACGAAACCGGCGACGAGATTCCCGAGCGCTTCCTGCGCACCCTGCAGGCCGCCAACACCGCCATGGCCGAGTACTTCGCCGCCACGCCCGATGCCTCGCAGGGGCCGCTGCAGCGCTTCTTCTTCAACGCGCTGCACTTCGCCCGGCTGGCCGAGGCCTTCGGCGACCACTCGGTGTTCGAGCGCACGCTGGGCGCGGCGCAGCAGGATCGCGGCCTCGCCATCCGCAACCTCGTGCCCGCGCCATTCCTGGAGGCGCGCTTCGGCGATGCGGTGTCGGTCACCTGCTTCTCGGGCACGTTGTCGCCGTTCGAGTTCTACCGCGATGCGCTCGGCCTGCCCGAAGGCACCGCGTTGCTCGACGTGGCATCGCCCTTCAACAGCCAACAGCTGCGCGTCGAGGTGGCGATGCATGTGTCGACGCGCTTTCGCGACCGCGCGGGGTCGCTGCGCAACGTGGCGGACATCATCGGCGCGCAGTTCGAACGGCTGCCCGGCAACTACCTGGCCTTCTTCAGCAGCTTCGACTACCTCGAGAAAGCCTGCGCCGCCTTCTCGCTGCGGCATCCCGGCGTGCCGGTATGGACGCAGACGCGCGGCATGCGCGAGGCCGACCGCCACGGCTTCATCGCGCGCTTCGAGGAGGGCGGGCAGGGCATCGGCTTCGCGGTGCTCGGCGGCGCGTTCGGCGAGGGCATCGACCTGCCGGGAAGCCGCCTGATCGGCGCCTTCGTGGCCAGCCTGGGTCTGCCGCAGTACAACGAACTCAACGAGATCACGCGCGAGCGCATGCAGACGCGCTTCGGCAAGGGCTACGAGTACACCTACCTCTACCCGGGCCTGCAGAAGGTGGTGCAGGCGGCCGGCCGCGTGATCCGCACCGAGCAGGACCGTGGCGTGCTCCACCTGCTCGACGACCGCTTCGCGCGTGCAGAAATCCGGGAGCTGCTGCCGCGCTGGTGGCATGTGCAACTGGGTGGAGGCCATGAAGAAGATGCGCACCGCTAGACGCCTCGAACACGCCGGCCAGCCCGACCTGTTCGGCGAGGCGCCCGTGGCTGCCATCGAGGGGCTGCGCTATGAAAGCGGGTTCCTGTCGGCTGAAGAAGAGGCCGCGTTGCTGCACATCGTCCAGGGCCTGCCGCTCAGGGAGATGCGCTACAAGGAATACACGGCGCGGCGGCGCGGCACCAGCTTCGGCGGCAGCTACGATTTCGACACCAACCGCCTCAAGCCCGGCCCGCCGCTGCCCGAGGTGCTGCACCCATTGCGGGCGAAAGCGGCCGCATGGGCCGGCATGGCGCCCGAAGACCTCACCCACATGCTCATCGCCGAATACCGGCCTGGCACGCCGCTGGGCTGGCACCGCGACGTGCCGGACTTCGAGGACATCGTCGGCATCTCGCTGTTCGGCGATGCGGTCATGCAGTTCAGGCCGTATGTGCCCGGCGCGGCGGCCTCGCGACCGAGCTCGCTGGAATTTCTTGTCGAGCCGCGCTCGATCTACATGCTGCGTGGCCCGGCAAGGTGGGCGTGGCAGCACGCCATCGCGCCGACCGAGGCATTGCGTTATTCGATCACGTTGCGCACGCGAAGAAGGTCGCCCGGGCCGTGATCGTGGCCGTCATCGCGTGCCGCCGCCGCGGCGCGCCTGCAGCTGGTTGCTTCCGCCGACGTGACTCTCGCGGTCGTGCCGGCTTTCCGGCGTGCGGCGCGGCTCGTTCCTTGGCGTGGCGGGCTGATTGCCCGCCTTGTTGTGCTGCGTGGGCACGGTGTCGTGCTCGTCGGTGGTGATGGCGTCGGGGTTGTGTTTCGGGCGCTGCCTGTGGCTCGTCATGGGGCTTCCTGGATAGGGGTGGACAGGACATTCATTTGTCCTGCGGCCGATGAAGGATGCCTGTGGGAATGGACCGACCTCGTGCGTCGTCCAAGCCGCGCGGCAGCGGCCGACCCACGCCATGGGGCGGAAGACAGACTTCGCTGACGCGCAGCGCGTGCGTCTTCTTACCCCTTGCGCGCGCCATGCGCCCAGCATGGGGGCTTCTCAACCCGCAGGAGCAATGCCATGCCACGAGGCGACAAGTCGTCCTACACGGACAAGCAGAAGCGAAAGGCCGAACACATTGAAGAGGGCTACGAGCACCGCGGTGTGGGCAAGGGCGAGGCCGAGCGCCGCGCCTGGGCCACGGTGAACGCCGAGACAGGCGGCGGCAAGAAGTCGGGTTCGGGCCGCGGCAAGGCGGAGAACCACGCCCCCTCGCGCAAGGGCGGGCGCCTGGGCGGCGCTGCCGCTGCCCACCGCACCGCCGCCGAACGCTCGGCCTCGGCGAAGAAGGCCGCTGCCACGCGCAAGCGCAACGCCGAAAAGCGCGGCTGAGCGCGGTGAAGAGGAACACGGCCTGAACGTGCGAGTTCCGGCGGCCTGCCGAAACCAGCCATCGGGCATGTCCGAAAATCGGATTTCTCCTCGGGAAGCCGCGAAAACCGGACATTCCTGACCTGTTTCTGGCGCCAGCCGGACGACTTGCGATTTCCCGCCACCCGGCGGTGGACGCGCGTTGCCGGCTTGTTCGGCGACGCTGCGCCGAACACGGCTTCTATGCCGCCCAACATCGGGCAACCGGCGGTCATTCCGCCGCCGTTTTCGTCGTTTGCCGCGCCTTCGACGCGTCGATACGATCCCGCGCCTTGCCCTTCACGAAAGGACCGCGCGAGTGCCCGTCACCACAGCTTTTTCCCCTGGCTCCGATGCCAATGCACGCTGGCAGCAACGCAGCCGGCGCCATGTCTGGCATCCCTGCACGCAGAGCATCCGCCTCGAAGCGGTGCCGCCGCTGCCCATTGCGCGCGGCGACGGCGTGTGGCTCTTCGACGCCGAAGGCCGCCGCTACATGGATGCCACCAGCTCGTGGTGGGTCAACCTCTTCGGCCATGCGCACCCGGCGATCAACGCCGCGCTCAAGGACCAGCTCGACAAGCTGTCGCACGTGATGCTCGCGGGCTGCACGCATGCGCCGGCAGTGGAACTGGCCGAGCGCCTGTCCGCGCTGACGGGCCACGCGCTCGGCCATTGCTTCTACGCCTCCGACGGCGCCTCGGCCGTGGAGATCGCGCTGAAGATGAGCTTTCATGCCTGGCGCAACGCCGGGCGCGGCGGAAAGCGGCGCTTCGTGGCGCTGAAGCGGGGCTACCACGGCGAGACCCTGGGCGCCTTGCACGTGACCGACGTGCCGGTGTTCCGCGATGCCTATGCGCCCTTGCTCGCTGAGGCGCACCTCGTTGCCTCGCCGGATGCGCGCAACGCCCGGCCCGGCGAGGACGCGGCCGTCGTCGCGCGCCGCGCCGCCGCCGAACTCGAAGCGCTGCTGGCCGAGCAGCACGACACCATCGCCGCAGTGATCGTCGAGCCGCTGGTGCAATGCGCTACCGGCATGGCGATGCACGACCCCGAGTACCTGCGTCGGCTGCGCGCCCTGTGCGATCGCCATGGGGTGCACCTCATCGCCGACGAGATCGCGGTGGGCTGCGGGCGCACCGGCAGCTTCTTCGCGTGCGAGCAGGCCGGCATCTGGCCCGACTTCCTGTGCCTCTCGAAAGGCATCAGCGGCGGCTACCTGCCGCTGGCGCTGGTGATGACGAGCGACGCCATCTACGAAGGCTTTGTCGACGACGACGCAGCGCGCAGCTTCCTGCATTCGCATTCCTACACCGGCAATCCACTGGCCTGCCGCGCGGCAATTGCCACGCTGGATCTTTTCGAGAGCGAGGATGCGCTGCAACGCAACCGCGGCCGTGCCGCGCGCCTGCTGCGGCATCTGCGCGACGGGCTTGCAGGGCAGGCGGTCGATCATCTGCGGCAGCGCGGAATGATCACGGCCTTCGACGTGCGCGAGCCGGGCGCGCGCTTCGCCGAACGCTTTCACCTGGCGGCGCGCACGCACGGGCTGCTGATGCGGCCGATCGGCAACACCGTGTACCTCATGCCGCCGTACACGATCGGCGACGACGAGATCGATCAGCTGGTCGACGGCACGCTGGCCACGCTGAAAGCCGTCATGGCCACGAACCAGGAAGAAGGAGCCCGCGATGTCGCGCTTGCTTGACCGCCTGCAGGGCGAGATCCACGCGCTCGATGCGCAGTCGCTGCGACGCCGCCGGCAGATCGCCGAAACCGCCTGCGCGCCCGAACAGGTCCTCACACTGGCCGGCGCCGCCGCGCCGCGCACCATGCTCGGCTTCAGCAGCAACGACTATCTCGGTTTTGCCGCGCACCCCGCGTTGGCGAAGGCATGGGCCGAAGGCGCCGCGCTGTACGGCACGGGCAGCGGCGGTTCGCACCTGATCCTCGGCCACTCGCGCGCCCACGCGCAGCTCGAGGAGCGGCTCGCCGAGTGGATGGCACCTTTCATCCCCGAAGCGCAGAGCCTGTTCTTCTGCACCGGTTACATGGCCAACCTCGCCGTGCTGTCGGCGCTCGGCGGCGCCGAGGCGGTCATCTTCTCGGAAGCACTCAACCACGCTTCGCTGATCGATGGCGCGAGGCTGGCCAAGGCGCGCGTCGAGCGATATCCGCACTGCGACGTGGCCGCGCTCGACGCGCAGCTCGCCGCCTGCGACGCGCCGGTGAAGCTCATCGTGAGCGACGCGGTGTTCAGCATGGACGGCCACATCGCGCCCGTGGCCGAACTGCTCGCGCTGGCCGAGCGGCACGATGCCTGGCTGGTGATCGACGACGCGCACGGCTTCGGCGTGCTTGGCGCCAACGGACGCGGCGTGCTTGAAGCCATGGACTTGCGCTCCGAGCGGCTGGTGCTGATCGGCACGCTGGGCAAGGCGGCGGGCGTGTCGGGCGCGTTCGTGGCGGCGCATCGCACCGTCGTCGACTACCTGGTGCAGCGCGCGCGGCCGTACATCTTCACCACGGCCGCACCGCCGGCCGTCGCGCACGCGCTGCTCGCGAGCCTTGCGCTGATCGAGGGCGAGGAGGGCGTCGAACGCCGTTCACGGCTGCGGGAACGCATCGCGCAATTGCGCCGGGGTCTGACCGCCGTGCTGCCAACAGACGGCAGCGCATGGCTGCCCGAGTCGCCCACCGCGATCCAGCCGCTGATCGTCGGCGACAACGCGCGCGCGATGCGCACCATGGCGCAGCTCGATGCGCGCGGCCTGCGCGTCGGCGCGATCCGCCCGCCGACCGTGCCCGCCGGCACCGCGCGGCTGCGCATCGCGCTGTCGGCCAGCCACGGCGAAGCCGACGTCGCCCGGCTCGTCGATGCATTGGGCGATGCACTGGCGCAGCCCTGGAAGGAGGCCGCATGAACTGGTTCGTCACCGGCACCGACACGGGCATCGGCAAGACGCTGGTCAGCAGTGCCATGCTGAGCCTGCTGGCCGGCTCGGGCCTGCGCGCGGTCGGCATGAAGCCGGTGGCCGCAGGGCTCGAAGAACGCGACGGCGAATGGCGCAACGAAGACGTGGAGCAGCTGCACGCGGCCGGCAGCGTCGACGCGCCAATGGCGCTGCGCTGCCCGTACCTGCTGCGCGCGCCGATGTCGCCGCACCTGGCGGCCAGGGAAGAGGGGGTGCACATCACGCTGCAGCCGATGCTCTCGGCCTTCGCGGAGCTCTCGGCGCGCGCCGATGCCGTGGTGGTCGAAGGCGTGGGTGGCTTCTGCGTGCCGTTCGGCGACGACCTCGACAGCGCCGACCTCGCCGTGGCGCTGGGCCTGCCCGTGATCCTCGTGGTCGGCCTTCGGCTGGGTTGCCTCAACCATGCGCTGCTGAGCGCCGAGGCGATTCGCGCGCGGGGCCTCGTGCTGGCGGGCTGGGTGGCGAGCGTCGTCGATCCCTCGATGCTGGCGCCGCAGGCCAACCTGCAGACGCTGCGGGCCCGACTCGGCGCGCCGCTGCTCGGCGTGGTGCCGCATCTGCAACAACCCGGCGCCGCGCAGGCAGCCCGCCACATCGACTTGCGTGCACTGCGCGCGACGGCGGCCCATGCCGCGCGCCGTGCCGCGGCGGAGGAATCAGCCGCGCTGGCCTGATTCGACGAGCCGCTTGGCTCGCACGCCGCCCTGGCGCTCCAGCATCCAGCCCGGGTACTCGGCCGGCAGCGCGCTCACCTTGTCCAGCGCGGCCAGCTCGTCGCCCGTGAGCTTGATGGCCGTGGCGGCGATGTTGTCGTCCAACTGCTCGGCGCGCTTGGCACCGACGATCACGCTGGTCACCACCTGCTGGTGCAGCAGCCACGCCAGCGCGATCTGCGCGACCGACACCTTGCGCGCTTCGGCCAGCTGGCGCATCACGTCGATGCAGTCGTAGGCGCGCTCGACGTTCACCGGCGGAAAGTCGAAGGTGGTGCGGCGGCTGCCTTTTTCCGCCTGCGTGTCGCGGCCGTACTTGCCGCTCAACAGGCCACCGGCGAGCGGACTCCAGACCATCAGACCGACGTTCTCGCTGCGCAGCATGGGCGCCAGCTCGCGTTCCAGATCGCGCCCCGCGATGGTGTAGTAGGCCTGCAGCGACTCGAAGCGCGCGAGTCGGTCGCGCTCGGCGATGCCCAGCGCCTTCGCGATCTGCCAGGCCGCCCAGTTCGACACGCCCACGTAGCGCACGTGGCCCTGGCGCACGAGGTTGTCGAGCGCGTGCACGGTTTCCTCGATGGGCGTGATGGGGTCGAAGCCGTGGATCTGGTACAGGTCGATGTGGTCGAGCTGCAGGCGCTGCAGGCTGGCCTTGACGCCATCCATGATGTGAAAACGCGAGGCGCCCGCGGAGTTGACGCCCTTGCTGCCGGTTTCGCTGAGCACCTTGGTGGCCAGCACGAAACTGTCGCGCGGCACCTTGAGGTTCTTCAGCGCCTGGCCGGTGATGACTTCCGACTGCCCTTCGGAGTACACGTCCGCCGTGTCGATGAAGTTGATGCCGGCGTCGAGCGCGCGGCCGACCAGCCCTTCGGCCTCCGACTGCTGCAGGTTGCCGATCTGGCCCCAGATGCCGGAGGAGCCGCCGAAGGTCATGGTGCCGAGGCACAGTTCGGAAACCAGGAGGCCGGTGCGGCCGAATTTGCGGTATTGCATGCGGGAGTTCCTTTGCGTTGGAAGCAGGCGCCGAAAGGAGCCGACAAGCCCGGGCGACTGCAGAAAAGTATCCGGCCGGCGCCCGGCCCATGGCGAGCGCGTTCCTGCAAAGTATTTGCCTGATTCTCCAGACCTCCCGCGCGGCACGTGCGAATCCGATGGAGGAGCGCTAAGCTTCGAACCGCTCATTCCTCCATGGTGGCCGCCCCTTTGGCCCCCAACCATGACAAGGCCTCGAACATGTCCGACGAAACACCCGAAATCGCCGCCGTCATCGCCCAGCCGATGCCGCTGGAGCCCGAACTCGACGAAGCCCGCAAGGAACTGGTGGCGCTGATCGAACACATCACGCGCGGGCAGGACGGCACCGTCATCACCGCCGTGCCCGGCCTGCAGGTGTTCTGCATCAGCAAGCCCGAAGGCCCCAAGCACGCCTTCGCATCTCCGGCGCTGGGCCTGATCGCGCAGGGCTCCAAGCGGATCATCGTGGGCGACGACATCTACGTGTACGACCCGATGCACTACCTCGTCACCTCGGTCGACCTGCCGGTGTGCGGCCAGGTGTGCGTGACGAGCGAGAAGGAGCCTTACCTCGGCGTGCGGCTGGAACTGGCCCTCGACGAGATCGGCGAGCTCATCGGCGACGAGAAGCTGCCCGCCAAGGCCAATGCGCCAGCCTCGCGCGGCATGTACGTCAACCGCATCGCCATGCCGGTGCTCGAGCCCGTGCTGCGCCTGCTGCGGCTGCTCGATGCGCCGGAAGACGTGCCGATCATGGCGCCGCTGATCAAGCGCGAGATCATGTACCGACTGCTGGTCAACGGCGAGGGCGCGCGGCTGCGGCAGATCGCGCTGCAGGACAGCCACACCCAGCGCATCGCGAAAGCCATCAGCGCGCTGCGCGTCAACTACGCGCAGTCGCTGCGGGTGGAAGACATGGCGCGGGCGGTGCACATGAGCGTGTCGTCGTTCCACCACCACTTCAAGGCCGTCACCGCGATGAGCCCGCTGCAATACCAGAAGCAGCTGCGCCTGCAGGAAGCGCGCCGGCAGATGCTGATCGCCGGCGCCGACGTGGCGAGCGCCGCGCACAACGTGGGCTACGAAAGCCCGTCGCAGTTCGCGCGCGAGTACGGCCGCATGTTCGGCGCGCCGCCGCTGCGCGACAAGCGCCGCTGGCTCGGCGAGGCGGGCAACGACGCGATGGGTGCCGCGTCGATGGAAGCGGCCTGAGTCTGACCACCGAGCGCACGGAGCGGATCTTCGTCGAGGCGAGCGACGCACCAGCAGGCGACGCCAGCGCCGCAAGAACAGGCGCAGCCCTGTAGCACTTGCTGCAATTTCCTGCGCCGCCGCTGCCATGCAGGTTTCGCGGAACTCCGCTATCGTTTTGTTCGCTGCAGCAACACGGAGTAATGCATGCTTTGGCAAAAGAAGCTGGCACGATGGAGCGACGTGGTCCGCGAACGCGCCAACCTGCCTGTGCGGCTTACCTTGTGGGACGGCCAGTCCTACGACTTCGGCACCTTCAGCGGGCCTTCGGTCACGCTGCATTTGAAGTCGCCCGCCGCGCTGCCGCTGATGCTGCATCCCACGCTCGACAACCTCGGCGAGGCCTACGTCAAGAGCAAGATCGACATCGAGGGCAAGCTCAGCGATGTCATCGACATCGCCTACGGCCTCGCCAGGACGTCGATCGACAAGCATGGTGGGGCGGTGCGGAACATGGCGCGCTATTTCGCGCACACGAAATCGGCGGACAGGAAGTCCGTCCAGTACCACTACGACGTGTCCAACGAGTTCTATCGGCTGTGGCTCGATCCGAACATGGTCTATTCATGCGCCTACTTCGAGAATGGCGACGAAGACCTCGCCACCGCGCAACTGAAGAAGATAGACCACATCCTCACCAAAATCGAACTGAAGCCGGGCCAGACGCTGCTCGATATCGGCTGCGGCTGGGGCGCGCTGGCGATCCGCGCGGCGCAGAAGTTCGACGCGCGCTGCGTGGGGGTGACGCTCTCCCGGAACCAGCTGGAGCTGGCGACCGAACGCGTGAAGGCCGCCGGCCTGCAGGACCGCGTCGAGATCCGACTGCAGGACTACCGCGACGTGACCGGCCGGTTCGACCGCATCACCAGCGTCGGCATGTTCGAGCACGTGGGCCGCAGGAACCTGCCCGCGTACTTCAGGCGCGTGCAGGAGCTGCTTGCAGACGACGGCGTGGTGATGAATCACGGCATCACCTCGTCCGATCCCGCGGGCGGCGGCGTGTCGTACGGCGGCGGCGACTTCATCGACCGCTACGTGTTCCCGAACGGCGAGCTGCCGCACATCGGCCTGGCATTGCAGGCCATGCAGCAGGGCGGCCTCGAAGCCTTCGACGTGGAGAACCTGCGCCGCCACTATGTGCGCACGTTGCGCTGCTGGAGCGACGCCTACGAAGCCAACAGCGAGAAGGCGCGCGCGTTCGTCGACGAAGAAAAATTCCGCATCTGGCGCATCTACCTCGCAGGCTGTGCTTATGCCTTCGAGAACGACGACGTGGCCATCTACCAGATCGTGGGCCGCAAGGCAGGGCGAACGGCGAACACGCTGCCGTGGTCGCGCCGCTATATCTACGACGGCACCTCGTTCGGAAGCCCCTAGAGCTTGAGCGCCGGACAAGGGCTCAAGCCGTCTATAGCATGCACGGCTCATGACCTCCACCAACAGAACAACAAACCGTCCCCTCGTCATCGCCTCGATCATGGCCTCCATGGCGATGGTGGCCATCGAAGCCACCATCGTCTCCACCGTCATGCCGCAGATCGCCTCCGAACTGGGCGGACTGCATCTGTACAGCTGGGTGTTCGCCTCCTTCCTGCTGGCGCAGACCGCGATGACCGTGGTGTTCGGCAAGCTCTCGGACCTGTACGGCCGCAAGCCCATCATGTTCGTGGGTATCGCCGTCTTCGTCCTCGGCTCGGTGCTGGCGGGCTTCGCGTGGTCGATGCCGGCCATGATCTGCTTCCGGCTCATCCAGGGCATCGGCGCGGGCGCCATCCAGCCGGTGGCGCTCACCATCGTGGGCGATCTCTATCCGGTGCGCGAACGCGGCAAGGTGCAGGGCTGGCTTGCGAGCGTCTGGGCGGTGTCGGCTGTGGTGGGGCCGATGATCGGCGCGCTGATCGTGCAGAAGCTGTCCTGGGCCTGGATCTTCTGGGTCAACGTGCCCATCGGCCTGGCGGCGGCGGCCGGCTTCTGGCTCTTCCTGCACGAAGCGCCGACGGTGCGCCGCTCGTCCATCGACATCGTGGGCGCGGTGCTGTTCACCATCGGCATCGCGGCGCTGATGATCGCGCTGACGGAATTCGGCGTCGGCAATTCGGGCGTGGCGCTCGCGTGGGCCGGGTTGTTCGTCGTCACGCTCGTGCTGTTCATCGCGCAGGAGCGCCGAGCGACCGACCCGATGGTGTCGCTGAAGCTCTGGGGCGCGCGGATGATCGCCGCCGTCAACGGCGCGGCAATGCTGGCCGGCATGGTGCTGATCGGCATCACGACCTTCCTGCCGATGTACGTGCAGGTGGTGCTTGAGCGCTCGTCGGTCACGGCCGGCCTCACGCTCACGATGGTGATGCTCGGCTGGCCCATCGGCGCGACGCTGACCTCGCGCACATTCCATCGCATCGGCCTGTGGCGCATGGTGGTGGTCGGTGCAGCGCTGATTCCGGTGGGTACCTCGGCCTTCGTCCTGCTCGCGTCAGGCAGCTCGCCGGTGCTGCCCGCCATCGGCTCCTTCGTCATCGGCCTGGGCATGGGCGTGATGAGCCTGAGCTCGCTGATCCTGATCCAGGAAGGCGTCGATCTCGCGCAGCGCGGTGTCGCCACCGCCTCGAACGTGTTCTCGCGCAACCTCGGCAGTGCGCTGGGCGCGGCCTTCTTTGGCGCAGTCTTCAACTTCGGACTGACGCGAGGGGATGGCAGCCCGATGTTCACCGACGATCAGCTGCGCCTGCTGCTGCAGGGCGTGCAGGGTTCGGCCGCCAATGACGCGGGCATTCGCCTGGCGCTGGGCGGTTCGCTGCATCTCACCTTCGTGGCGATGCTGGCCGTGAGCCTGGGTGTGGTCGCGCTGGCGTTGCTGTTGCCGAAGGAAGGGCTGGAGAGCCATGCGGTCGGGGCTGGGAAGCCGGCGCCGAAGTAGGCCGCTTCAGCGCAGCAGCGACTTCTTCATGTACGCCAGGTAGAAGCCGGGCGCGTAATCGTCGATGCGGGCGAACTCCTCGTAGCCGTGCTTCAGGTAGAACGGGCGCGCCTGCCACTCGAAGGTGTCCAGCTTTGCGTTCTTCGCACCCAGCGCGATGGCTTGCTGCTCGGCCTCGGCCAGCAGGCGGCTGCCAAGGCCCGAGCCTCGCGCGTCTTCTTCGACGAAGAGCACTTCGATGTTGAGCCAGTAGAGAAACACGAAGCCGCGCAGTCCACCGAGGAGGCGGCCGTTCTCGTCCCTCGCGTTGAGGTGGATGTACTGCTGTTCGGGGTACTCGCCGACGAGGCCATAGTTGTAGTGGCGCAGCTTGAGGCCGAGCTCGCCGGAGCGGACTTCTTCAGGCGTGGCGGGGGCAATGGTGAGGTTTTTCATTCGGGAGAGAAGCTGTGCGATGGAACGGCGCAACTCTACCGGTTCGCCCGAAGTCCGAACCCGAACCACAGCCCGCTCACGCCCCTCCATCGCGAACCTCATCAGGTAACTTGGAATCTGTCTTTGGAAAAGCGGTGGCATTACACAGAATCGGCCGAAGCGTTCGTTCGACCATTGCCATGCCACTGCGTACCTTTCATCTTTCTCCGTCGGCCCAGGGCCGCAAAGTTCTTGCCCTGACAGCCACTGCCTGGCGCATTCCGCCGCGCTCGGCACGCGAAGTGGCGCGCCGGGCGCCACATGGCTATATGCCTGTGCGGGCGCTGCGGCGGCTGCATGCGGCCGCGGTGCTGGCCTTGCTGCCGCATTCGTGGTGAACTTGGCGCCAGGGCCATGAACCTGGAGACAAGAGAAGATGCTGATCGTCCTGGGTGGTCTGCCGGGCACGGGCAAGACCACCATCGCGCGCGAGATCGCCGAACTCGTGCCGGCCGTCTACCTGCGCATCGACACCATCGAGCAAGCGCTGCGGTCGGCCAGGGTGCTGGCCGGTGACGTGGGGCCGGCCGGCTACATCGTGGCCTATGACCTGGCCCGTGCCAATCTTTCCCTGGGGCAGGCGGTTGTGGCCGACTGCGTGAATCCCTTGCCGGTGACGCGCGAGGCCTGGCGCACCGTCGCGGCAGATACTGCATCGCGCATCGTCGAGGTCGAGATCGTGTGCTCCGATATTGCTGAACATCGGCGCCGCGTCGAGCAGCGCAGCGTCGACGTGCCGGGCCTCGTGCCGCCGACGTGGGCCTCGGTGCAACGCCACGACTACGCGCCCTGGACCACCCAACGCCTTGTCATCGATACCGCAACCCTCAGCGCGCGCGAGGCCGCGCAGTCGATCCTGTCCCAGGTGCGCGACTGAGCATTCAGCAAATATCGATATAGAAATTCAGCGCAAACGGTGCGCACGATGCCTCTGAGAATTTGCAGCAATTCTTTCCGAGGCGTCTTTCGCCGCATACCGTGTCCTACTCGCTGTCCCTGCTCGACAAGAGCCTGATCCCAGAAGGCGCCGACGCCACTCAAGCGTTCCAGCACACCATTGCGCTCGCGCAAAGCGCGGAGCGGCTGGGCTACCGCCGCTACTGGCTCGCCGAGCATCACGGCAACAGGAACTACGCGGGCTCCGCCCCCGAGGTGCTGGCCGCGCACGTGCTTGCGAAGACCTCGCGAATCCGCGTGGGCACGGGCGGTGTCATGCTGCAGCACTACAGCCCGTTCAAGGTGGCCGAGACCTTCCGCGTGCTGGCCTCGCTGGCACCGGGGCGCGTGGACCTGGGCATCGGCAAGGCGCCCGGCGGCCTGCCGCTGACGAGCAAGGCGCTGCAATGGCTGCACGATCCGGCGAAGAACAGGAGCGAGGATTTCGGCGTGCGCCTCTCCGAACTCGATGCATTCCTGCACGACGGCATCGCCTCCGGCCATGCGCTGGCCGGTGCGGTCGCGACGCCCAATCCGCCGCAGCTGCCGCAGCGCGTGCTGCTCGGCGGCAGCCCTGAAAGCGCGGTGCTCGCTGCGCGCCTGGGTTGGCAGTTCACCTATGCGGGGCACTTCAATGGCGACCCGGTGAACCTGGCGCAATCGGTCGAGGCCTATCGCGCGGAAACAGGGCGAGCGCCGCTGCTCGCGCTCTTCGCCTTCGCGGCCGAGACGAGCGAGAAGGCCGCGGAGCTCGTGGGCGCGCTACGCAGCTTCCGCGTGCATCTGCCCACAGGCCAGAGCGTGAACCTGCCCAGCCTCGAAGCCGCCGCCGAGTTCGCGCGGCAGGCCGGCGTGAGCGACTACCGCACCGAGGAACGCCGCCCTCACGTGATCGCCGGTACCGGCGAAGAGGTGCGCGATGCGCTCGATGCGCTGAGCGAGCGCCACGGCATCGAGGAGTTCGTCATCGACATCCCGGTGGCCGCCTTCGCGGAGCGGCGTGCATCGGTCGAGCTGCTAGCCAAGGCGCGTAAGCAGGCGCCCGTGCCGGCCTGAGGCTTCCATTTCCTTTCCCCAAAACGACAACGAGAAGAGAGCGATCGTCATGAGCAACATCAGGTTCGGCGTCATGCTGCAGGGTGCCGGCAGCCACATGAACTCCTGGAAGCACCCGGGTGGGCCGGCCGACGCCAGCGTCAACCTCGGCTTCTACGTGCGCACCGCGCAGAAGGCCGAAGCGGCGGGCATCGCCTTCGCGTTCGTGGCGGACGGGCTCTACATCAACGAGAAGTCGATACCGCATTTCCTCAACCGCTTCGAGCCGATCTCGATCCTGTCGGCGCTCGCCACGGTGACTTCGAAGATCGGCCTCGCCGGCACCGTCTCCAGCTCGTACAGCGACCCGTTCACGGTGGCGCGCCAGTTCGCTTCGCTCGACCTCATCAGCGGCGGGCGCGCGGGCTGGAACGTGGTGACCACGCCGCTGGAAGGCAGCGCGAAGAACTACAGCCGCGTGCACCCCGAGCACGCGCTGCGCTACGAGATTGCCGACGAGTACCTGGCCGTGACGCAGGGCCTGTGGGACAGCTGGGACGACGACGCCTTCGTACGCGACCGCGAGAGCGGCCGCTTCTTCGACCGCGACAAGCTGCACACGCTGGACCACAAGGGCCGATTCTTCGAAGTGTCGGGCCCGCTGAACATCCAGCGCTCGCCGCAGGGCCAGCCGGTGATCTTCCAGGCCGGCTCGTCGGACGCGGGCATCGGGCTCGCGGGCAAGTACGCCGACGCCGTGTTCACGCACTCGCCTTCGCTGGAGGACACGCGCTCCTTCCTGCGGCAGGTGAAGGCCAGCGCCGTCGCCCAGGGCCGGCAGGCCGGCGACGTGAAGATCTTTCCCGGCATCGGCCCCGTGGTCGCGGCCACCGAGGAAGAGGCCGAGGCCAAGTACCGCGCCATCCGCGAGCTGCTGACGGTGGAAGAGGCGCTGGCCTACCTCGGCCGCTTCTTCGATCACCACGACTTCAGCCAGTACCCGCTGGACGCGCCTTTCCCCGAGCTGGGCGAGCTCGGACGCAACAGCTTCCGTTCGACCACCGACCGCATCAAGGCCAACGCGAAGGCCAAGGGCCAGACGCTGCGCGAAGTGGCGCTGGAAGTGGCCACGCCGCGCACGCAGTTCGTGGGCACGGGCGAGCGCATCGCCGACGAGATCATCCGCTGGGTGGACGAGGGCGCGGCCGACGGCTTCATCCTCGGTTTTCCGGTGCTGGGGCAGGGCCTGGACGACTTCATCGAATTCGTGATTCCGGCACTGGAGGCGCGCGGGCGCTACCAGCGCGAGCTGCCCGGCCAGACGCTGCGCGACCACCTGGGCCTGCCGCGCAAGGCGAGCCGCTACGCCGCGCAAGACGACGCGCCCGCAGCGAAAAAGAAGGTCGCCTGATGGGAGTGAACCGCAAGGAGACGGGGACGAACCGCATGAACGAACACTTCCTCTACACCACGCCGCTCGACCCGCGCGCAAAGCCGTTGCTCGAAGGACTTTCGTTCGAGTACGACAGCCGCTATGGCGACGTGCTGCGCGAGCCCGGCGCGCCGCGCGAGATAGACCGCTATCCGGCCGAGGTATTTGCGCCGTCGCACGGCGGCAACTTCGTGCTGCTGCTGCGCGACGGCATCACCATCGGCGGTGGCGCCTTCATGCGGCATGACGAGCGCACGGCGGAACTCAAGCGCGTGTGGACGCACAGCCAACTGCGGCGGCAGGGTTTGGCCAGCAAGGTGCTTGCCGAGCTGGAGGCGCAAGTGCTGCGGCAGGGCTACGAGCGCATCTACCTGACGACGGGCTTTCGCCAGCCCGAGGCCGTGGGCCTGTACCTCGGCCATGGCTACACGGCGCTGTTCGATCCGCCCATCGACCCCGAAACGCCGCGCAAGCTGCCTTTCGAGAAGCACCTGGACACGGGGCGCCATCACGGCCGTCCCGCCGCGCAACGGGCCGAGGCGGTACAGCGATGAACACGACCGTTCTCGACGCCGGCACCGAGCCGCGCAGCCCCTCGCCCGTTCGCGCGCCTCAGCCGCAACGCGTGGCACCGGCACCAACGCCAGCACCCGCCAATGGCGACTACTCGCACTTCCGCGTCGTGCCGGCGAAGTACCCGGCCCGCACGGCCGGCACCATCTTCGCCGTGGCGGTCATCGGCATCGTGCTGCACTCGACGCTCACCAACCCGCGCTGGGGCTGGGGCGTGTTCGCCGAATGGTTCTTTGCGCAGCCGGTGCTCGAAGGGCTGGGCCGCACGCTGCTGCTGACGGCGCTGGGCGCGTTGCTCGGCTTCTTTTTCGGCACCGGGCTGGCGCTGGCACGCGTCTCGCGCTCGCCGCTGCTGGCGCGGCTGTCGTGGGTGTTCACGTGGATCTTCCGGTCGATTCCGGTGATCGTGCTGCTGCTGATCATCAACAACCTCGGCTACCTCTACGAGACCGTGGCGCTGGGCATTCCAGGCACCGACGTCACCTTCTTCTCGTACCCGACCACGCAGCTGATCAGCCCGTTCGTGGCGGCACTGCTGGGCCTCACGCTGAACCAGGCGGCCTTTGCCTCGGAGATCGTGCGCGGCGGCATCCTTTCGGTGGAGCAGGGGCAGCTCGAAGCGGCGGCAGCGCTGGGGCTGTCGCGCGGGCGGCAGTCGTTCCGCATCGTGCTGCCGCAGGCGATGCGGACCATATTGCCCACGGCCTTCAACGACATCATCGGGCTGGCCAAGGGCACCTCCAACCTCTACATCCTGGCGTTGCCGGAGCTTTTCTACACGATCCAGATCATCTACAGGCGCAACCTGGAAGTGATTCCGCTGCTGATGGTGGCCACCGTGTGGTACCTCATCATCCTCACGGTGCTGTCGGTGGTGCAGCACTATGTGGAGCGGCATTTCTCGCGCGGGGCGCTGCGCAATCCACCGAGTTCGCGGCTGGGTCGCGTGGTGGGCAGCCTATGGCGTTCGAGGGTGTCGCGGCCGGCTTCCGTGGTTGACGCGCCTGCCGCCGATGCCCCCGCACAGGTGCCGCGCTGGACCGATCCGCTCACGCAGGGCGGCGAGGTCACGATCCACGGCGTTTCGAAGAGCTTCGGCACGCTCAAGGTGCTCGACGACGTGACGCTCACCGTGGGGCAGGGCAGCGTGACGGTCATCCTCGGCCAGTCGGGCTCGGGCAAGTCGACGCTGCTGCGCGCCATCAATCACCTGGAGCGCGTGGACGACGGCTTCATTGCCATCGACGGCGAGCTCATCGGCTACCGCCGCGATGCAGACACGCTCTACGAGCTGCACGAGAAGGAAATCCTCAAGCGCCGCGTTGACGTGGGCATGGTGTTCCAGAACTTCAACCTGTTCCCGCACCTCACGGTGCTGGAGAACATCGTCGAGGCGCCGGTGTCGGTGCGCGGCCTGCCGCGCGCCGAGGCCGAGGCACTGGCCTCCGAGCTGCTGGTGCGCGTGGGCCTGGGCGACAAGACGCATGCCTATCCGCGCCAGCTTTCCGGCGGCCAACAGCAGCGCGTGGCCATTGCCCGCGCGCTGGCGCTCAAGCCCAAGGTGCTGCTGTTCGACGAGCCCACCTCGGCGCTCGACCCCGAACTGGTGGGCGAGGTGCTGGCCGTCATCAAGGAGCTGGCGCGCTCGGGCACCACGCTGCTCATCGTCACGCATGAGATCGGCTTTGCCCGCGAGGTGGCCGACACCATCGTCTTCATGGAGCGCGGCCGCATCCTGGAAACCGGTTCGCCCGACAAGGTGTTCAACGCGCCGGAGCATCCGCGCACGGCCGAGTTCCTGGCCAAGGTTCTCTGACCCGACCTTCTCTTTCTTTCATCGCACAGACCTTCATGACCCATCGACGAAACATCTTGTCCGTTCTTGTTGCCGCGCTGCTGGCACCGCTGGCCGCCACGGCCCAGCCCGCCCCCGACCTGAGCCCCGAGCAGCCCGGCCGGCCGCGCGCACAGAAGCTCGACGAGGCCGTCAAGCTCGCGAAGGACTTCAAGTTCCAGAAGGAGGGCGTGCTCGTCGTCGGCACGACCACCGGCCGCCTGCCGTTCGCGGCCTATGCGACCGACACGAAGACGCCCGTGGGCAACGCCCCCGACATCGCCCAGCTGGTGGCCGACAGCCTCGGCCGCAAGCTGGAGCTGGTGTCCACCGCCTGGGCCGATTGGCCGCTGGGCCTGCAGTCGGGCAAGTTCGACGTGGTGGTGTCCAACGTGACAGTGACCGAGGAGCGCAAGGAGAAGTTCGACTTTTCCACTTACCGCAACGACCAGATCGGTATCTACGTGAAGTCCGACAGCAAGCTTGGCGCCATCAAGGAGCCGAAGGACATCGCGGGCCTGAAGGTGATCGTGTCGGCCAGCACCAACCAGGAGCAGATCCTGCTGCGCTGGAACAAGCAGAACGTGGCGGCCGGACTGAAGCCGGTCGAGATCCAGTACTACGACGACGATGTGGTACAGCGGCTGGCGATCCAGTCGGGCCGCGCCGATGCGTACGTGGGCCCGAACGCCATCGCGGCCTATGAGGCACGCGACGGCAAGACGAAGCTCGCGGGCGTGTTCTCTGGCGGCTGGCCGCAGAACGCCGAGATTGCAGTCACCTCGCGCAAGGGCTCGGGCATTGCAGATGCCATCACGCTCGCACTGAACGCACAGATCAGGAACGGCAACTACGCCAAGGCGCTTTCGCGCTGGAACCTGAACTCCGAAGCCATCGAGGTCTCGCGCACCAATCCGCCGGGCCTGCCGAAGAACTGAGCGATGGGCATGACTTTCAAGTACGCACCGGGCGCCTGGATCGCCCGCAGCTTCGTCGCACTCACGCTGGTTGCCGGCGCGGCGCAGGCCGCCGACAAGTTCGACTTCAGCCCCGAGCAGCGCAGCCGCCTGCGCGCCGGCAAGGACACAGAAGCCGTCAATGCCATTCCATCGAGCTTCAGGTTCGTGAAGGAAGGTGTGCTGACCGTCGCCATCGCGCCGTTCGCGCCGCCCATCTCGACCTACGCCACCGACGCGAAGACGGTCGTCGGCTTCGACGCCGACTTCGCGCTGCTCATCGCCGATGCGCTGGGCCTGAAGCTCGACCTGCAGCCCATCGCCTGGGCCGACTGGCCGCTGGGATTGAGCTCGGGCAAGTACGACGCGGTGATCTCCAACGTGGGCGTGACCGAGCAGCGCAAGGAGAAGTTCGATTTCTCGACCTACCGCTTCGGCCTGCATGGCTTCTATGTGCGCACCGACAGCGCGATCAAGTCGATCAAGGAGCCGAAGGACGTGGCGGGCCTCAAGCTGACGACCGGCGCCGGCACCAACCAGGAGCGCATCCTGCTCGAATGGAACCGGCAGAACGTTGCGGCGGGTTTGAAGCCCGTCGAGATCCAGTACTACGACGACGATGTGACGCGCACGCTGGCGGTGGTTACTAAGCGGGTCGATGCCAATTTCAATCCTAATGCGCCGCAGGCCTATGAGGCGGCGAAGAACGGGCAGATCCGTTTGGTCGGCACGGTCAACGCGGGCTGGCCGCTGAAGTCGGACGTGGCCATTGCCACACGCAAGGGCAGCGGCCTCGCGGTGGCGCTGACCACCGCGGCCAATGGCCTGATCCGCAACGGTGCCTACGCCAAGGCGCTGGCGCGCTGGAGCCTCGCGGAAGAAGCCTTGCCGAAGTCGGAGACCAACCCGCCCGGTTTGCCGAAGTTCGCGCCATGAGCATCCACCATCTTGCATTTCTCACGCCCGGCAACCACGCCGAGGGCGATCCGCACACCGGGCACGAAGCCGCGCTGAAGCTCTTCGAATTCGGCGAGAAGCTCGGCTTCAATGGTGCATGGGTGCGGCAGCGGCACCTGGAGCGCGGCGTGTCGTCGGCCGCGACCTTCCTGGCCGCCGCAACGCAGCGTACGCGTCGCATCGAGCTGGGCGCGGCGGTGATCCAGATGGGCTACGAGAATCCGTTCCGGCTTGCCGAAGACCTCGCCACGGTCGACGTGCTCTCGCGTGGCCGGCTGCAGGTGGGCCTGAGCGCGGGCGCGCCGCTGCATGGCGCGCTGTTGGGCAACCGCTTCTACGATGCGGCGCCGAACACCATCGACTTCACGCACAAGCGCGTTGGGCGGCTCAAGGCCAACCTGGAGGACACGCTGCTCGGCGATGAGCAGACCTTTGTCGAGTCGGCCGGCGGTCGCGTGCGGCCGCGCATTCAACCGTATGCACAGGGCTTGACCGACCGGCTCTGGTATGGCGGCGGTTCGCTGCGCTCGGTCGAGTGGGCGGGACGCAATGCGTTCAACCTGCTGCTGGGCAATGTGCTGTCGGGCGAGACCACCGACGACTTTTTGCAGGCGCAGCTGGGCCTCGTCGAGCGCTATCGCGCCAGCGAAGCGGATGGGCGCAGGGGCAGGGTGGCGCTGGGCCGCGTGATCGTGCCGCTCGATGGCGCAGATGCCGCCACGCGCAAGCGCTACCGCGAGTTTGCGGCCGGCCGCGTCGAACGCACGCTGACGCCGCAGGGCGAGCGGCGCACGCTGTTCGCGGCCGACCTCGTGGGCACGTCCGACGAGATCCTGGAGCGCCTGCGGCACGACCCGGTGCTGCCGCATGTGAGCGAGTTGCGAGTGGAGCTGCCCTACAACTTCAGCGGTGCGGAATACGAACAGATCCTGACCGACTTGTCTGGCCGCATCGCGCCGGAACTCGGTTGGCGGGCGCTTTGAACTGGAGGATGGAGAGAGAAGAGAGACCCTGAGGCGTTGAGTTCGAGGTGAGTCGGAGTCGGGTTGCGCATTCTGCAATTCGACGGGCGACTTTTCAACGGGCCTTCGGCCCGTTTTTTTTCTTTCCAGGAGAAGGCGAGCCCTACAGCATGTATGTCACGAGCTTGAAGTCCGGGTCCTCGGGGAAGGGCTTCACCGTGAAGCCCAGCCGCCGCACCAGCTTCAGCATGTCGGGGTTGTTGGCCAGCACCAGCCCGTCGATTTCCGCGAGGCCCTTGTCGCGCGCCACGTCGATGATGCTTTCCATCAGCCGCGAGCCGATGCCCTTGCCGCTGAACTCGTCGGCCACCACCAGTGAGAACTCGCAGCTGGTCTGGTCGGGGTTGGTGACGTAGCGCGACACGCCCACGATGTGCTCGCTCTCGAGCACGGTGCCTTCGGGCGACACGCTGCGCTCCAGCATCACCGCCACCAGCGCCATCTCGCGGTCGTAGTCGATCAGCGTGAAGCGCGACAGCATCGACGGCGGCAGTTCGTGGAAGCGCGAGACGAAGCGAAACCAGCGGCTCTCGGGCGAAAGGCCCTGCACCAGCGCCTGCAGCATCTGGGCGTCGTTGGGGTGCACCGGCCGCACGATGTAGGTGCCGCCGCCGGTGCCCGGCAGGGGCCACTCGCGTCGGTAGCGCGCGGGGTACGGCATGATCGCCAGATGCTGGTAGCCGTTGCCCAGGTGGCCCGCCGCCGCCTGCGTGCTGCTGCCGATCACGATGCGCGCATCGACAGACACCGCGCCCGACTCGTCCACGATGATCGGGTTGATGTCCATCTCGCGCAGCTCGGGCAGCTCGCACACCATTTCCGACACGCGCAGCAGCACGTCTTCGATCGCTTCCATGTTCACGGCACTCGCGCCGCGCCATTCGCCCAGCGTCTGCGCCACGCGCGAGCGCTCGATGAGCCGGTGCGCGAGAAACTGGTTGAGCGGCGGCAGCTCCATTGCGCGGTCGTTCAGCAGCTCGATCATGGTGCCGCCCGCGCCAAACACGATGACCGGGCCGAAGGGCTCGTCGGTCACCATGCCCACGTAGATCTCGCGGCCGCGCCGCGCCCGCACCATCTTCTGCACGGTCACGCCGTTGATGCGCGCCTCTGGCGCGAGGCGGGCCACGCGCTCCATCATCTCGATGTAGGTGTCGCGCGCGCCGGTGCCGTTCATCACGTTGAGCGCGACGCCCTCGACGTCCGACTTGTGCGGGATGTCGGGCGAATCGATCTTCAGCGCCACCGGAAAGCCAAGCTGCGTCGCGATCATCATCGCCTCGCTGGCGCTGCGCGCGAGCATCGTGCGCGTGATCGGAATGTGGAAGGACGACAGCAGCGACTTCGATTCCATCTCCGTCAACACACGGCGCCGCTCGGCCAGCACGCTTTCGATCAGCAGGCGCGCACCCTCGATGTCGGGCTTGGCCAGCGCCGACAGCGGCGGCGGCGTCTGCTGCAGCAGCTGCTGGTTCTGGTAGAAGGCCGCGATGTTGCCGAAGGCGCCCACCGCGGCTTCCGGCGTGCGAAAGCTCGGAATGGTTGCCTCGGCCAGCACCGAGCGCGCCTTGCCGACGGAAGAGTCGCCCATCCAGCAGGCCAGCAGCGGCTTGTTCATCGGCCGCGGAATGTCGGCCAGTGCTTTCGCGGTGGCGGCCGCATCGGCGCCGGCCTTGGGCGAGAAGATGGCGAGCACGCCGTCGACCTGGCTGTCGGCCGAGGCTGCGTCGATGGCGGCGCGGTAGTGCTCGGGCAAGGCCTCTTCAGAAAGGTCGATCAGGTCGGCCAGCGAGGCGAGCGGGGGCAGGGCGGGCTGCAGCACTTTCTGCGCGGGCGCGGAGAGCTTGCCCAGGTCGAGCCCGATCTCGTTGATCCAGTCGGCCGCCAGCACACCGGGCCCGCCGCCGTTGGTGACCACCGCAAGCCGCTTGCCCACGGGGCGGTAGCGCGAGGCCAGGCACTTGGCGGCCGAGAACAATTCGACGAAGGAACGCACGCGCACGGCGCCTGCGCGGCGCAAGGCGGAATCGAACACGTCGTCGCTGCCCACGATGGCCGCGCTGTGCGTCTGCGCGGCCTCGTTGCCCGCGGGCTTGCGGCCGGCCTTGAGCACCACCACCGGCTTGGCATGCGAAGCCGAGCGCAGCGCGCTCATGAAGCGGCGCGCGTCGGCAATGCCTTCGAGGTACACGATGATGCTGTGCGTGGCCCGGTCGTTGGCGAGGAAGTCGAGCACCTGCGGAATGTCGACCGAGGTGTGCGGACCCAGCGACACCACGCTGGAAAAACCGACGCCGTTCTGCCGCGCCCAGTCGAGCATCGAGGCCGTGAGCGCACCCGATTGCGACACCAGTGCGAGCGGCCCCGGCTTGGCCAGCGGACCGGCCGCACTCGCATTCAGATGCAGCAGCGGCCGCTGGAAACCGAGCGAGTTCGGCCCCAGCAGATGCACCCCTTCGCGCTGCGCGATCTTGCGCCACTGAGCTGCCTGGTCCGCGCCGATGCCGCTCGAAAGAACCGCTGCCGCCGTGCAGCCGATGCGCCCCGCGATTTCAAGTGCGGCAGCCACGTCGCGCGGTGCCAGCGCGATCAGTGCGAGGTCGGCATGGGTATGGGCCAACTCTTCGAGCGTGCCCTTGGTGCGCACGTCCAGAAAGCGCAATGTGCCGTCGAAGCGGTCGGCGCGAAAGGCCTCGCGCAGCGTGTGGCCCGCCGGAGTCTGGCCGCCCGGATCGTCGGCGTGGCCGACGAAGGCCACGATGGAGGCGGGCGCGAAAAGCGGGGTCAGAAAATGCTTGTCCATGCCCCCAAGTCTGCACCGTTCGCCGGCCGTTGTGCAGTGCGATGGTCAGGACGGATTCAGCCCGCTTGGCTATAGTCAAGGTTCCATGCAAAAACGTATCGGCGTGATCTTCGTCTCGCGACGAAATTCATTACGCAGCATCCTGGCCGAAGCGTGCCTCGCGCACCTGGACCCGAAGCGGTTCTCGGCATCTTCCTGCGGTCAACCCGGGCAGGTCGCCCGCGAGTTCCATCCCGCGGCCGTCGCCGCATTGAAGAGCACGAGCATCCCCGTGCCGCTGCGGCCGCCGCGCAGCTGGGACGAACTGGTGCGCGCGAATGCAGCGGCGGCAGACTTCGTCATCACGCTGGATGCAACCACCGAATCCCGCCAGCCGCCATGGCCCGGCCAGCCCGACGCGGCGTTGTGGGCCTACCCGGACGTGGCCGATGGCAGCGACCTCGACAAGATCGCGCACGACGCGATCCAGATGCTGTTCTCGCTGCGCCGCCGGCTGGAGCTGCTCGTGAGCCTGCCGATACAAGGGGTGGATCGCTCGGCCGTGCGCTCCGACGTGCGGGACCTGGGGTACTTGCGCTAGCGGGCCTGCGCGTCCGTTCGCTTCACTCCAGCGTGAAGCCGATCTTCAGCGTCACCTGCCAGTGCGCCACCTTGCCGTCGACCACATGCCCGCGTGTCTCGGTCACGGTGAACCACTGGATGTTGCGCACCGTCTCGTGCGCCTTGGCGATGGCCGCCTGCACGGCATCTTCGATGCCCGTCGGCGAAGAGCCCGTCAGCTCGAGCGATTTGTAGACATGGTTGGACATGGGATCGGTCTCCTTCAGGTTGTTGGTTGGACAGCGGCGGCAAGGCGGCCGCAAAACATCGTAGTCCTGTTGCGGGCGGCAGTGGACGAATCCGGCTATCGATATGCACCCAACTGCTTTCCCGCAGCCCCGAAGCTCTCGACCAGGAACCCGACGACGGCCTGCACGCGCGCCGTGCGGCCCTTGCGGCTCGGCACCAGCAGCGTGACCGGTGCACTGTCGAACTGCCAGTCGGCCAGCACGCGCACCAGCGTGCCGCGCGCGACGGCGTCGGCCGCGTCCCATTCGGAACGCAGCACGAGGCCCATGCCTTGCTCGGCCCATTGCCGGGCCACGCCGCCATCGTTGGTGACGTAGGCGGGCGAGATGCGCAGCGTTTCTCGCGCGGCCAACCGCTTGCCCGATGACCCCGCTGCGCCTTTGGCCGGACGCATGTGCCACAGCGTCACGTCCTCGTCGTTCTCCCGGATGCAGATGCAGTCGTGCACCAGCACATCGCGCGGCGCACGCGGCATGCCGCGCAGGCGCAGGTAGTCCGGGCTCGCGCACAGCCAGCGCTCATTGGCGCTCAGCGTGCGCGCCACCCATGAAGAATCGCGCACCGTGCCGATGTGGATCACCGCGTCGGCGTCGTGCCGGTCGGGCCACGGGGTTTCGCGCAGGTCGAGCTGAACGCGCAGCCCCGGATGCAGCCGGGCGAAGCGCGCCAGCATCGGCGCGATGTACTGCCGCCCGTAGCCGAAGGGCGCGGCGATGCGCAGCGCGCCGGTAAGCCGCCGGTCGTCGCGCTGCATCGATTCGCGCAGGCCCTCGATCTGCCCGAGCAGCGCGGCGGCCTCGCGCGCGAAGCGTTCGCCCTCGGGCGTGAGGCTCAGCTGCCGCGCGGTGCGGGTGGCGAGCGACAGGCCCAGCGCGGCTTCGAGCTTGCGCAGCCGCATCGACAGCGCGGGTGGCGTCACGTCGAGCGCGCGGGCCGCAGCGCTCAGTGAGGGTTCGCGCAAAAGGGCGGCGGCGAGCTGCATGTCCTCGATCTGGATCATTAACTTCTGCTTAACGATTGATGACCGTGCATTGAAGCACAGGCATGGCCTTGAAACGTACAGTCGGTGGCCATGAGCACTCTTTCCACCATCGACACACCTGCCGCCCTCATCGAACAGGCGCGCATGCTGCACAACATCGCGCGCATGCAGCAGCGCATGAACGAACTCGGCGTGCGCTTTCGCCCGCACGTGAAGACCAGCAAATGCATCGACGTTGCCAAGGCGCAGCGCGACGCGGGCGCGCAGGGCATCACCGTTTCCACGCTGAAGGAGGCCGAGCAGTTCTTCGCCGGGGGCTTCACCGACATCCTCTATGCCGTCGGCATGGCACCGCACCGGCTGCCGCATGCGTTGGACCTGCGCCGGCGAGGCTGTGCGCTCGGCATCATCACCGACGGCGTGGAATCGGCGCGGGCGATTGCCGCGTTCGGCCGCGCGAACGGCGAAGTGTTCGACGTGCTGATCGAGGTCGACACCGACGGCCACCGCTCCGGCATCCGCCCCGAGGAAGACGCGCTGCTCGACGTGGCACACGCGCTGCACGACGGCGGCATGCGCCTTGGCGGCGTGATGACCCATGCCGGCTCCAGCTACGAGCTGGACACGCCCGAAGCCCTGAGGGCGATGGCCGAACAGGAGCGCTCGGGCTGCGTGCGCGCTGCACAGCGCCTGCGCGGCGCGGGCCTGCCATGTCCCGTGGTCAGCGTCGGCTCCACGCCCACGGCGCTGATGGCCCAGGCGCTCGATGGCGTGACCGAGGTGCGGGCCGGCGTGTACGTGTTCTTCGACCTCGTGATGCGCAACATCGGCGTTTGCACCGAGGCCGACATCGCCTTGAGCGTGCTCACCACGGTGATCGGCCACCAGGCCAAAAAGGGCTGGGCCATCGTCGACGCGGGCTGGATGGCCATGAGCCGCGACCGCGGCACGCAGAAGCAGAAGCGCGACTTCGGCTACGGGCAGGTCTGCGGTATCGACGGCAAGGTGCTGAATGGCTACGTGCTCAGCGGTGCCAACCAGGAGCACGGCATCCTCTCGCGCGAAGGCGCGCTGGACACGGACATCGCGGCGCGCTTTCCCATCGGCACGCGGTTGCGCATCCTGCCGAACCACGCCTGCGCGACCGGCGCGCAGTTTCCCGAATATCACGCGCTGTCGGAAGAGGGCGGGCTGAAGACCTGGGGCCGGTTCCACGGTTGGTGACGCGGAGGGCGTATCTGATCAGGAATGCATGTGCCGAACGCGGCACCTGTTCGCGCGAATGAGACTTCCTGGCTCCTAGACTTTCGCCTTGCGGCCTACCGCCGGCCGCTTCGGAACACTGCCTCCATGCAACTGCCACCACGCCGTTAGCGCTTGCATCGTCGGCCCAAGTCCACGGGCCTTCGGCGTGATTTCATATTCGACTCGCGGAGGCACCTCCGCGAACACGGTGCGCAACACCAGGCCATCCGCTTCCAGTTCGCGCAGTTGCGCCGTGAGCATGTGCTGGGTGATACCAGGAATCGCCTTGCGCAGTTCCCCGAAGCGATAGACCCGCTGGTTGAGCAACCACATGATTTCCAGCTTCCATTTGCCCGAGAGCAGCGCGAATGCGCGGCGCATTTCCTCGTGCATGTTGATCTCGTTGCCGCCATTAGTCTGTTTTTTCATACTAGGTGCCACTTTTTCATCCTACTTGCGGGTATTGATGTTAGGCGAGATCCTTGCTGCAAGCCGATGCAATCACGCCGGCTCAGGAAAAACTCATGAATGGAAACCTTCTTTATTGGATCAGCACGGCGCTGTTGTCAGCGCTCTATTTGGCGTCCGCCACCATGTACATCGCCAAGAGCGAATGGGTTCGTCAGGCTCTGGCCGACATGAACTATCCGCGCTATCTCGTGCCGATCCTCGCTGCGGTGAAGCTGCTGGCAGTAGCGGCCGTGTTGTCGCGCCTGAGCGTGGCGCTCAGCGATCTCGCCTACGTCGGAATGTTCTATCACCTCCTGCTCGCGGGCGTTGCACACCTCGGGGTCCGCAAGCCGGGCGCTGCGGTGCCGGCAGCCGTTGGCCTTGTGCTGCTGGTCGCTTCGTTCACGACGCAGAACGGGGCGCGCGAGCTTCCATCGCCCTACGCGCCCGTGACGACACACCAAGCAACCCTCAACTGACGGAAATTCAACATGAGTCGTCTCAATGGAAAAATTGCTCTTGTCACAGGTTCCGGTCGCGGCATTGGCCGTGCCACCGCGAAGCTGTTTGCAGCGGAAGGCGCGAAGGTGGCGGTAGTGTCACGCACGCCCGCCAATGTCGAAAACGTTGTTGCCGACATTCGATCCGCGGGCGGCAACGCGCTCGGCGTCGTTTGCGACATCGGCAATGCCGACCAGATCAAGGCGGCGGTAGACAAGGTGGTTGCGGCTTACGGCGGCATCGACATCCTGGTGAACAACGCCTTCGATCCTTCAGCGCCGTTCTCGACCGTCATCGATCTTTCGGTGGAGCAGCTTCAGCGCAATTTTGAAACGGGCCCGATTGCTTACCTCAGGACGATGCAGGCCTGCTATCCGTACCTCAAGGCGAGTGGGGAAGGCCGCGTGATCAATTTCGGCTCCATGGCCGCAGTCATGGGCTTGGTGGGCTACGCCCCCTACAACATGGCGAAAGAGGCGGTACGCGCATTGACCCGAACCGCCGCTCGCGAGTGGGGACCGGACAAGATCACCGTAAACAATGTCCTGCCCCTGGCAGAGACATGGGGCAAGGAGGCCAACGTGCCCGCCCCGACCAACGCCCTCGCGCGCTTTGGCTCACCGGTGGAAGACATCGCACCCGTTGTCCTGTTCCTTGCAAGCAAGGATGGCCAGTTCCTGACAGGCTACAGCCTCACGCCGGACGGTGGCTCGATCATCGACAGCGCGCGCTGAGCGTTTCCTGAGATTGCCCGTATGAAAGTATCGCTATTCGGCGCGACTGGAAAAACAGGAAAGTACCTGATCGAGGAGGGCTTGAGGCGCGGGATGGATATCACCGTCTTTGCGCGCCCGGGCACCTCGTTCGAGAATCCCGACGTGCGAGTCGTGCGTGGAGAGTTGACCGACATCCGCCTCCTGAGAGAGGCCGTTCGTGGCTCGCACGCCGTGTTGTCCGCGCTCGGGCCAACATCGATTCCCCACCCCAAGGATCTGCCCATCACCAGGGCCACGGAAGCCATCGTCTCGGCGATGAAGCAGGAGGAGGTGAGGCGCCTGGTTGCCGTGTCGACCGGAACGGCCGTTGATCCCGGCGACGGTTCGGATTGGAAGATCCGGGCTCCTGCATGGTTGATCAGGGTTGCAATGTCCAGTGCCTATCGCGACATCGTCGGACTGGCGAGGTTCATGCGAACCTCGCAGCTGGAGTGGACCATGGTCCGGGTTGGATTCCTGAACGATCACCCCGCCTCCAGGCGCCTGAACGTAGGTCTGTATGGCCACACCCGGCACTCGATGTCGGTCTCCAGGGCGGAGGTTGCCGCGTTCATGTTCGATCAGGTTTCGAGCACTGAATTCGTGCACAAGGCTCCCGGAATCAGCTCAGGCAAGCTGCGATAGGAACTGGCCGTTCTTGCGATAGACCATCGCACCGATTCGAGCGCACTTATCGCGGCGCGCTTCAACTAGGAAGCCGCCGTTGACAGAGGGCGGCGTGACGGCGTCTGCGAAGACCGGTCGCACCACTCGATCAGAAGTTCGGTGAGGACCCGTATCTTCCGTGCGGGATGCTGGCCCGGCGGCCGGACGACATATGCACCTGCCGGGGGTGGTGGATGACGTGTCATGACCGGCACGAGTGCCCCGGAGGCCACGTATTCATGGGTGAGCCAATCGGGCAGGTAGGCGATTCCGAGTCCTGCTGCTGCAGCGGCGACCAGCGCCGTGCCGTTGTCGGCCTTGAAGCGCCCCTGCGGACGAACCGTGATGATCTCGTCGCCATCCATCAGTTGCCAGGCCTCGGTTCCCTGCAAGAGGGCCTGATGGGCGACTAGCTCCTCCGGTGTCTCAGGCGACCCATGCGCCTTGACATAGTCCGGACTCGCGACGAGCTTCCCGTGGACCAGGCCGATGCGTCTTGCGATCAAGTTGGAGTCCTGAAGATAGCCAACCCGTATCGCACAGTCGTAACCCTCAGCGATGAGATCGACGAAGCGATCGCTGTAGCAGGTTTGGATGTGAAGCTGAGGGTGGCGTCGTGCCATTTCCGCAAGCATGGGAGCGAAGTGAGTCGGGCCCAAAGAAAACGGCGCAGCGACGCGCAAGCGGCCCCGAAGGTCGCCGGCGGGCAGGATCGTTTCCCTGGCCATGTCGATTTCGGCGCAGACCCTGGCCGCATGGTCCCGGAACGTGGCCCCGGCTTCGGTGAGAGCAGCCCCGCGGGTGGATCGCGCAAGCAACTGGATACCCAGTTCCGCTTCAAGCCGGAAGAGACGACGACTGACGATTGACTTGGACACGCCGAGCCGAAGCGCAGCAGACGAAACCCCTCCAGCGTCGGCAACTTCTACAAATGTCCGCAGCTCTTCAATGTCCAACTCGGTGTTCCTGATTTCGCGACACAGCTCGCCGCGAAATGGTACTACCGGATCAAAAAGAGGAACAACACAATCCTGCTTCGGGGCAACGTCGCCGCTGGCGCTTGTTTCCCTGAAAGCCAATCCGCTCACAACGCAACAAAGGACGCATCAATGACTTTTCGCAACGGCCTTGCATCGCTTCTTCGTCCCGAAGATTCGGTACTCGTTCTCATCGACCACCAGCCCTATCAGCTTGCGAACTTGAACAGCCACGATCCGCAAGCTGTGGTCAACAACACGACCGCGCTGGCGAAGCTGGCAAAAGCCTTCAATGTTCCGACCATTCTCACCAGCGTGATCGCGGCGCGCGGTGGATTCCTCTTCAAGCAGATCACCGATGTATTTCCAGACCAGGAAGTCATCGATCGCACTTGGGTGAACACTTGGCAGGACGAGAATGTGGTGAACGTCGTCAAGGCGACTGGCCGCAAGCAGCTGATCATCGCCGGCCTGTGGACCGAGGTCTGCGTCGCAATGCCCGTCATCCAGGCCGCCGGCGAAGGCTGGGACGTGACCGTGATCACCGACGCATCTGGCGGGATTTCGAAGGAGTCTCACGAAGTTGCCGTCCAGCGAATGATCGCGGCCGGCGCGAACGTGATGACCGTGATGGCGCTCGCTGGCGAGTGGCAACGCGATTGGGCGCGCACCGAGCATGTCGAGGACCTGACCGAGATTCTCATCCAGCACTTCAGCGGCAGCGGCATCGCCTACCTTTGGGAGCGGCAGCTTCTCAACACGCCAGTGCCTGGAAACGCAAAATGATCTGAGCTAAACAATGACTTGTGTGTCGACGGGTAGCGCCGTGCGAGGGCTGACGACATCTCCAAGAGCTGGTCGAAGGGTTTTGCGGGCGCACGGACCACGTCCCCGTTCGACCATCCCGAAGATTTCTGCTCCTTAGGCCTCCCGCCTTGGGTCAGCTCTTGGGCTTTGCGTATTCCTCTGCGCTCATCACCTCGAGGCCGACGAACGAGTCGTTGCCTTCGACCCACGCGTCGTGACCCGGCGGAATGGTGTACGACATGCCTTCCTCGATGACGGTCTGCGAGCCGTCATTCATTTGCACGGTGATTCGACCGGACACCGCATACCCGACGTGAGCCACCTGGCAACTGTCCGTGCCCACGACCGGCTTGATGCACTTCGACCAGCGCCACCCGGGCTCGAACTTGAAGCGTCCGAGCGTGTAGCCCTCGAGGCGGACCACTTCGACGCGGGTCTTGTCGGGCTGCCGAACCTCATCCGGTTCGTCATGGGATTTCGTCTGAAGCTTGCTGACGTTCATCGGACTTGCCATCGCGACTCTCCTTGCGGCACGAGTGAGCAAACAGTCCGCGGCAGTCTCGTGCCGAACCGCACGTGAACGATGGAATGGTAGTCCTGGGTCACGCTTGCAGTGATCTATTTCTTGCACGGCAGTGCCGCTCTTGCAGCGGGTTTCATGTGGCAGTTTGCGTAAGCCGGGTTACAGAAAATCTTCGTCCACTACCAGCGACAACACGGACCAGCGCAGTCGCTGGGCCCAGTTCGATTCGGGCTCCCGATGCAGCACCCAGCGGCGTCCGTCGCGCAGGAAGCTCCATTGCAGGCCGCCTCGCTGGGGTACCTCGCTCACGGTGAAGCTCGCGGGCATGCGCACGCGCTGGATCAGGTCGGCCAGCTCGCTTGCAAGCGCGGGGCTGTCGACGATCAGGCCCAGTTCGGTGTTGCAGTGCGCCGAGCGCCGGTCCATGTTCATCGACCCCACGTAGAACCAGCGCCGGTCGACCACCGCCAGCTTGGCGTGCAGGCGCCCGAGCGAGCCGCGGCCGCTTTCGGTGTCGCTCCAGGCCGGATGCGGTTCGCTGGCCGGCATCAGCTCATACAGCATGGCGCCCATCTGCAGCAGGGCGCTGCGGTAGCGCGCGTAGCCATAGTGCACCAGCGGTTCGTCGGTGGTGGCGAGCGAATTGGTCATCACCGACACGCGCGCGCCCTCGCGGCTCGCATGGCTCAGCGCCTCGATCATGCGAGGCATGGGCACGAAGTAGGGCGAGACGACGAGCACTTCCGAGCGCGCGGCCCGGAACAGGTCGAGGTTCGCGGCCATGACCGCGCCCTCGCGGCCTTGCGGCTCCGCGGCTTCTTCGACGTTGCCGCCGGCGTCGCCCGCGAAGAAGCCTGGCACCGACGCGTCCGCAACCACGCGCACCTGCGCAGGCACCAGCGCGACGCGCCCCTGCGCCAGCTGCGCGCCGACCGGGCCGTGTCCCAGCGCATCTGGTTCGTCGGCGGGAGGCATGAAGCGCCCGAGGTCGCGCACCAGCGCGGCGAAGCGTTCGCGCGCATGGGCCGGTGCCGGGGAGCCACTGGCTGCGATGGCTTCGAAGGGGTACGACAGCGGTCCGTTCCAGAAGGCGTCGAAGCTCGCCGACAGCGCGCGCACCGCCGGCCCGGCCACCAGCGCGTCCATGTCGATGAAGTTCGCCGGCTTGCTGCGCCCGAAGTACTCGTCGGCGATGTTGCGTCCGCCGGTGATGGCGAAGCTGTTGTCGGCAATGAAGAGCTTGTTGTGCATGCGCCGGTTCACGCGGCCGATCTCGTGCAGCGACAGCAGCACGCGCGTGCGCAGGCCGCCGCTGCGCACCGGCAGCGGGTTGAAGACGCGCACCTCGACGTTGGCGTGCGCGGCCAGCCCGGCCAGCATCTCGTCGTCTCCGCCCGTGTACAGGTCGTCGACCAGCAGACGCACGCGCACGCCGCGCTGCGCCGCGTCGCGCAACTCGCGCAGGAACTGCCGCCCCGCGCTGTCCGGGGCCACCACGTAGTACTGCGCGTCGATGGTGTGCCGTGCGGCTTGCGCGAGTGCGATGCGTGCGTCGAAGGCCTGGTCGCCGCCCGGTAGCAGGCGCACGCCGGATGCATCGGACACCGCGCTGTCCGATGCCGGCAGCGACGCGGCGGCAATGCGCGCCAGGGGGCTGTCCCCAAGGTCGGTGCGCGCGTGCGACGCAACACGGGGTACCTCGTTGGGCAATGCAGCGCAGCCCGCCAGCAGCGAGACCGCGAGCATGGCCGCGCTGCACAGCCAGCGGGCGAGCGCCACATGGTGCAGCGCCAGGATGCAGAAGCGGCACGCAAGGGGTTCCCATGCGGCACGCAGCGCGGCAAGAGACTGGGGGGTGTTCATGGCGGACCTCGGTGCATCGGATGCGAAGTGGCGATCGATGCAGCCAGTTTTCCGCGCGGCGCGCGCCGCAACCATTGGACGCAGCGCCTAGTCCCCGGCGTGGCCATCCGACTAGGCCTTTGGTGTAGGTGCGCACGCTCGCTTCTTGGGGGGCTTTGCGCTAATCTGCATTCAGGACGGGGAGGGTCACCGTAGACGAGAGGCCTGTATGAAGGTTCTGCTGGTCGATGACCACGAGATCGTCTGGAACGGCACGCGCCTCCTGCTGGAGCGCATGGCCGCCGAGATCGAACCCGGCCGTCCCTTCCATTTCGACGCCGTGCGGGACGCCGAGCAGGCCTGCCAGCTCGACCCCGCCGGTATCGACCTGCTGCTGCTCGACTACCACCTGCCCCAGCTGTCCGGGCTGGCGGCGCTCAAGGCCGTGAAGGCGCATTTCGAGGCCACGCCCGTGTGCATGCAGTCGGCGGAAAGCTCGCCGCAGCGCGTGCGCGAGGTCATCGAGGCCGGCGCGGCCGGCTTCATTCCCAAGTCGTACCGGCTCGAGGACATGGAGGCCGCCCTGCGCGTGGTGCTGCGCCACAAGATCTACCTGCCGGCCGAGTTCGTGCTGGCCGACGACGTGACCCGTGCGCGCGACCCCGACGAGCTGCCGCGTGAGGACCTCGCGGGCTTCCTGCGCGTCGAGCTGTCGCCGCGCCAGCGCGAGGTGCTGGCGCTGGCGATGCGGGGCATGCCGGTCAAGCTGATCGCGCGCCAGCTGCTGATTGCAGAGGGCACGGTGAAGGTGCACCTGTCGATGGTCTACCGGGCGCTCGGGGCGCGCAACCGCACCGATGCCATGTGCCGCGTCTTCGACGCGCAGGCGGCATGGGCGCTCGAGGCTGCGTGAGCATGCCGGCCGCGCTGGACGATCTGGACGAGCGGCGCCTGCAGGTGGTCGCCGAGCAGGCCGTGGGGTTGCGCTGGCAGATCCTGCTCACCGCCGTCGTCGTCGCGGCCATCGTCTGGCGCGACGTTCCAACACTCTGGGTGCTCGGCTGGTTCGCGGCGGTAATCGCCAGCCGCGAGTGGCGCGCCGCCGCGCTCGCGCGCATGGCCGCCGACCGCGCCCGCCCGATCGCCGCGCGGCTGCGTGCCACCGTGCACTGGAACGTGCTGATCGGCGCCTGCAACGGCTCCGCGGCGCTGTTCATGGCCCGGCTCGACCCGACGCTGGACGCGGTCCTCACGATGATCCTGGTGTCCTGGGGCGCGGGCGCCGTGTCCACCAGCGCGACCGTGATGCCCGCCTTCCTGGCCTACGCGGGGCTGCTCTTCGTGCCCACGGCCGCCATGTGGCTGGTGGCCGGCGGCTGGCTCGGCGGGGGCGTGGCGGCGCTGGTGCTGATGTTCTTCGGCGTGCAGACGCGCTTTGCCCGGCGCAACCTGCAGACCTTCGAGGAGTCGTTCGGCATCCGCGCCGAGAACCAGGCGCTGGCCACTTCGCTGGAGTTCGAGCGCGCGCAACTGGCCATCGCGCGCGACCAGGCGGTGCGCGCCAACAACGACAAGAGCCGCTTCCTTGCCGGCGCCAGCCACGACCTGCGCCAGCCCCTGCAGGCGATGGCGCTCAACGTGGGTGCGCTGCGGCACGTGGCGATGGCGCCCGATGCGCGCGCGATCGTCGAGGTGGTCGACAGCAGCCTGGAGCAGCTGCGCGCCATGCTCGACGCGCTGCTCGACGTCTCGAAACTCGACGCCGGCGTGGTGGTGGCCCAGCCGCAGCGCGTGCAGATCGACCGGCTGCTGACCGCCGTGATGGCCAGCTTCGGCGCCGCGGCGGCGGCGCGCCGGGTGGCGCTGCACACCGACTGCCCGCCCGGCCTGGCGGTGCGCACCGACCCCGACCTGCTGCGCCGCATGCTGGCCAACCTCGTGGACAACGCGATCAAGTTCTCGCCCGCGGGCGGGCAGGTCGAGGTGCGGGTCCGTACACAGGACGCATCGGATGCCGAGGTCGAGCTGACCGTGCAGGACAGCGGCCCCGGCATCGCCCCCGAGAACCACCGGCTCGTGTTCGAGGACCTGGTGCAACTCCAGGCGTCGGGCTCCGGCGCCACGCCCGCCGCGGGGCATGGCCTGGGCCTGGGCATCGTGCGGCGGATGGCCGAGTTGCTGGGCGTGCCGGTCGAGCTCGAGTCCCGCCTCGGCGCGGGCGCCTGCTTCCGCCTGCGGCTGCCGCGTGCCGCGCCCGTCGGCGCCGATGGCTCAGGGGGTGACGGCGCCGGCGCGCCGTGGAGCCTGGCCGGGCGCTGCGTGCTGGTGCTGGAGGACGACCCGATGGTGCGCGGCGCCTACCTCAACGCGCTGGGCGCGATGGGCTGCCGCGTGCTGTCCGCCGCCACGCTCGACGAGGCCCTGGCGCAGGTCGACGAGCCCGATGCGGTGGTGCTCGACTGCCGGCTCGGTGGCGGCGCCTCGGGCTTCGATGCCGCCGAGCGCTTGCGCGCGCAGCGCTCCGCACACCCCGCGCTGCCCATCGTCATGGTCACGGCCGACACCGACCCGGCGGTGGTCGAGGCGGCGCGGCAGCAGGCGCTGCCGCTGCTGCGCAAACCTGTCGACGACCAGACGCTCGGCCGCGCGCTGGCCGCGGCCATCGAACATTCCTGAATCCGCGACCATCCTGCGAGGAGCCGAACATGAACGACGGTGGCCGCGACGACGACGATGACCCCGGCGACCGCCTGCTCTCGCAGGGCGCCGAGGTGCTGGTGCGCGAGATCGCCGCGGCGCCGCCCGACGCGCTGCACTGCGATGTGCTGGTCATCGGCAGCGGCTACGGCGGCGCGGTGGCGGCGGCACGGCTGGCGGGTGCGCTGTCGCTGGACGCGGCGCCCGGCATCGCACCGGGCGCCGTGCCGATCAAGGTCTATGTGCTGGAGCGCGGCAGCGAATACCTGCCGGGCGAATTTCCGGCCACCTTCGCCGAGCTGCCGGGGCATGTGCGCTTCAGCATGCAGGACGGCAGGCCCGCGCGCGGCAACGCCTCGGGGCTGTTCGACCTGCGCCTGGGCGGCGAAGTGAACGCGCTGCTCGGCAACGGGCTGGGCGGAGGCTCGCTCATCAATGCGGCGGTGATGGAACGCGCCACGTCCGATGCCTTCGAGGGCGGCGCCTGGCCCGCGGGCCTCGACCTTGCCGCGCTGGCGCAGGGCTACGGCAAGGCCGAAGCCATGCTGGCGCCGGAGCAGATCCCCGAGAGCGTGTCGAAGCTCGACTCCCTGCTGAAGGCCGGCGCGCGGCTGCATGCGGCGAGCGGCAAGGCCCATGTCGCCATCGCCTTCGACGACGGCACGCGCACGCCGGCCCAGGTGGCGATGCACCGCTGCCTGCGCTGCGGCGACTGCGTGAGCGGCTGCAACCACCGCGCCAAGAAATCGCTGGACACCAACTACCTGGCGCTGGCCCATGCACGGGGCGCGTGCCTGTTCACCGGCGGCACCGCGCACCGCATCGCGGCCCTGCCGGGAGGAGGGGGCTATGCCGTCGAGTTCTTCTTCACCGACCGACGCAAGGCACGCACCGACAACGCCCGGCCCTACGTGGTGCGCGCGCGGCGGGTGGTGGTGGCCGCCGGCACGCTGGGCTCGACCGAGCTGCTGCTGCGCTCCAGGGGCGCGGGCCTGCCCGTCTCGCAGGCCGTGGGCCGCGGCTTCTCGGCCAACGGCGACATGATCGCGGTGGCGGCGGCGCAGAACGACGAAGCGCTGTCCAGCGCGCCCGAAGGCGATGCGCCGGCTCAGCGCGGCATCGGGCCGACCATCACCGGGCTACTGCGCACCTGCGCGAAGCCGGGCGAGCGCCCGCTGGTGATCGAGGAGTTCGCCATTCCCGCGCCGCTGCGCCGCCTGTTGGCCGAAGTGGTGACCACCACCGACGCCCTGCAGGCGCTTGCGCGCATGGACCTCGACCTGCACGCGCCGGACGAAGGGCGCGATCCGCTGGCCGTGGACGACGACATGCTGCGCCGCACGCCGGTCTACGGAATGATGGGCGACGACGGGGCGGCCGGCCAGGTCAGCTTCGTCGGTCATGGCGGCGAGGGCGCCGTTCTGGCCGACGCGCAGGTGCGCGTGGCGTGGCCGAAGGTGGCCGCACTGCCCGTGTTCGAGGCGCAGATGCGCGCACTGCATGCGGCCCACGATGGCGCGGGCGGACTCGGCGGGCGCGTGCTGCCCAATCCGCTGTGGAAACCGATACCGCCGTTCGGCAGCCTTGCCGCGCTGGTCGGTCAGCTGGAGGACGTGGGCTCGGTGTTGACGGTGCACCCGCTGGGCGGTTGCCGCATGGCCGACGGGTGCAAGGGCGGCGTGGTCGACAGCTGGGGCCGCGTCTACGACGGTGCTGCTGCGGCTTCTGCGGGCGCTTCTGCTGCGCCGTCGCTGCTGCCGGGCCTGGCGGTGCTCGACGGCTCGATCGTGCCGGTGTCGCTCGGCATCAACCCCTCGCTCACCATCGCCGCGCTGGCCGAGCGCGCGGTGCCCGTGCTGGCAGCGGACTGGGGCCTGGCGCTGGCCGATTCGCCGCAGCCGCCGCCGTCGCAGCGCCCGTTGCGCCGCGACCTGACCCGTCCCCGCGCGCCCGCGCCCACGCGCGTCTCGCTGCGCGAGCGCATGACGGGCCGCGTGCACATCGACGGTCAGGCCTTCGCGCTGAGCGCCGAAGTCGAATTCGAGCCGTTCGACGTGCCGTCCCTGCGTGCGACGCCGCGCGTGCTGTCCCAGCCGGTGGTGGTCCTGCGCTTCGGCAAGGGCGACGACGCGCCCGTCGCGCATTGCACCGGCACCGCATCGATGCTGCTGCGCGAGAAGAGCGACAGCATCGAACGCATCCTGCGCAGCCACGGGTTGGCACGCAAGAAGTTGCTGGCGCTGGTGCAAAGCCTGCTGGACGCGCGCGCCGCATCGGCCGGCGGCGCGATCGATGAGGACGATGCTGTCTTCGAGGGCCCCGCCATGGCCGACCTGCTGGCGCTGTGCTCGCACTTGGGGCAGGTGCGCCTCATCGAGTACGACTGGACGGTGGCGCGCATCGCGCACGGCGCGCCACTGAAGGAGGGCGACCGGCTGCGGCTCACCAAGCGCATCGCGTTCGTCGAAGGCGGCAACCCGTGGCGGCAGCTGAGCGAGGGCGAGCTGCAGCAGCTCGGCCCCGATGCGCCGACGCCGCTGGGCCGGCTGGTGCTGGACCCTTCCTACTTCGTCGAGACGCTGCAACCCCTGCTGCGCGTCGAGCACCAGCAGGACATGCCCAACCAGCTGGCTGACCTGGCCGAGATGGCGCTGTGGGTGCTGCGCATCGTGCTGCAGGTTCACCTGCTGCACTTCGTGCCGCCGCCCGACTCGCCGCAGCGCGACTGGGAGCGCCTGCCCGGCGAGGTGAGCGGCGTGCGGCCTGAGCCGGTCGAGCTCGTCACCGCGGCCGGCCCGGGCAGCGCGCCACCGCGGCTGCTGTCGCGCTACCGCCCGCCGGCGCGCCGCGCAGGCACGCGGCCCGTGATGCTGATCCACGGCTATGGCGCAAGCGGCGCCACCTTCGCGCACAAGAGCATCCCCGGCAACCTGGTGCGCAGCCTGCTCGCGGCTGGGCGTGAGGTCTGGGTGCTCGACCTGCGCACCAGCATCGGCTTCCCGAATCGGCCGCGACGCTACTGGTCGTTCGACGAGGTGGCCGAGACCGACATTCCGGATGCCTTGCACACCGTGCAGGCGGCGTATGCGACGCCCGACGAAGCGGCGCCCATCCAGGTCGACGTGGTGGCCCATTGCATCGGCGCCGCCATGTTCAGCGTGGCGGTGCTGCGCCTGCCGGGGCTGCATGCCTCCATCGGCGCGGTGGTGCTGTCGCAGGTGGGGCCGCTGCTGCGTGCCACGGCCTTCAACCGCTTCCGGGGTTATGTGGCGGGCTACCTGCAGCAGTTCATCGGCATCGACGAGTTCGACACGCGACCCACGCTCACGCGCATGAAGCGCCTGCTCGTCGACGGCCTGCTGGCGACCTTTCCCTATCCCGACGACGACGGGGAGGCGCAGCGCCTGCGCGAGGCGCCGGGCTTCGCGGCCGTGCGGCACCGGGCCGACGCCATCTTCGGCCAGACCATGCGGCTGCACAACATCGGTAAGGACACGCTCGATGCGCTCGATTCGATCTACGGCTTCGTGAAGGTGCGCGGCCTCGCCCAGGTCGGCAACTACGCCCGCGAAGAGGTGCTGACCGATGCCGGCGGGCAGGGCCATGCGGTGGGCTTCGAGCAGGTCGGCCAGCGCTTCGGCTTTCCGGTGTTCATGCTGCACGGGCAGCGCAACGCGGTGTTCGACTGGCGAGGCTCGTACGAGAGCTTCTGGCTGCTGAAGCGCGTGTTCGGCAAGGACGAAGGCCTGCCGCGCGAGCCACCTGAGCTGCCGGATCCGTCGGACGCTTCGAAGCCTTCCGGGGGCGACCTGTTCCTTGGCGAAGGCACGCCGCACCAACTGCTGGTGCTCGGCGACTACGGCCACCAGGACACGCTGATCGGCGAGAAGGCCTGCATCGACGTGTTCCCGCACATCGTGCGCTTCCTCGAGGCCTTCGACAACAAGCCCGGCCGCGGCAATCCGGTAGCGCCCGACTGGCGGGCCAGCCTGCCGTGGACCGGCCCGTGGCTCGGCCATGCGAGCCGCGCGGCGAACAACGCGGGCCGGCTGCATTGCCGGCTGGCGCTGCGCCCGCCGCCCGCGCATGTGTCGGCGCGCGCCGTGGTCTTCGTGCCCGCGTGGCGCCGCGACGGGCGCTGGTGCTTCGACTTCGAATGGATGGTGGGCCTGGAGACCACGCGCGAAAAGCTCCTGCAGGAGGCGGTGGAGATCGACCTGTTCGACGACCGGCTTGCCGACTACCAGGGCTTCGCGGTGCTGACGGCGCACGACGACCTGCCCATGGCGCGCGGCCCCATCGAGGTGCTGGGCCGGAGGCCGGCGCCCGGGCTGTTCGCGCAGCCGCAGGACGAACCGATCGAGCCCATCCGCGAGCAGGTGATGAAGACACTGGACGCGGCCACCGACGCGCAGCGCGAGCGCGCCGTGGTGCGCCTCGACCCCGCATGGACCGGCGCCGTGCAGCGCGAGGGCGAGCCCGCGCAGGCCTCGTTGTGCTTCGCGCTCGCCAGTTGCCAGTACGTACCGGGCCTGGTCGACCGGGTGCCCGCGCAGGCGTCGTACCGGCGGCTCGCGCAGCGGCTCGAGGTGCTCGCGCCGCCGCACAAGCCGCAACTGCTGGTGCTGGCCGGCGACCAGGTGTATGTCGACCAGACCGCGGGGCTCTTCGTGCCGGCCGGCGGCGACGACGTCGGCCAGGCCTATGCGCTCACCTTCAGGCTGGAAGCGCTACGCCAGGTGATGGCCTCGCTGCCGACCTGTCCGCTGCTCGACGACCACGAGGTGATGGACGACTGGGAGCCGGGCCCCGATCCCTATGGAACGCCGGCCGTGCGTGCCGCGCTCGACGGCTACTTCGCGCAGCAGCACAAGCTGGTGCGGGGCATCGGCCCGCACCGCGACCCGCGTCCCTTCGACTACCGCATGGCGCCGGCCGGTTTTCCGTTCTACATGCTCGACACGCGCAGCACGCGGCAGCGGCGGGCGCTGCGCACGGACGCGCAAGCCACGCCGCTGGACCAGGCGGCGATCCGTGCCGAGGCCGGCATGGGCGACCTGAAGAAGTGGCTCGAGGCCGCGCCCGCCGAGCTGCCCAAGTTCATCGTGTCGCCAGTGGCGCTGTTCCCGATGCCGCGCGCGGCGGTCTTCGGCGACCCGGCGCAACGCCTGGGGATGGACGACTGGAGCGGCTACCCGGCCTCGCAGCGCGCGCTGCTCGAACTGCTGCGTAACACCACCGCGCGCCATGTGGTGGTGCTGTCGGGCGACCGCCACATGTCGAGCGTGTCGAGCCTCTGGCTGCAGGCGGCGGGCGGACCGGTGGAGGTGATCTCGGTCGTGTCCTCGGGCCTGTATGCGCCCTGGACCTTCGTCAATGCGCGGCCCGACGCGTTCTGGCTCGACGGCCAGGTCGAGCTCGGCGCCGTGCCGGGTGCCTTCGGCGCCACCATGCTCACGGCGGCCGTGGGCACCGGCAACGGCTTCGCCGTGCTGCAGGTGGAGCGCGGCGCCACCGGGCATTGGCGGCTCGGCGTCACCCTCGACCTGGACGACGGGCTCACGCAGTGCCTTCGCGACCTCGATCCGGCCGGCGGTGGCTGGACGGTGCAGGGGCCGGCGCGCTTCGCACGCGGGGAGCGCCTGTGATCCGCGACAGCAGACAGACGAAACGGGCGCGCGAAATCAACGGGTCGTTTACAGGCTGCCGGCGAGTGACTGATCCTGGCGACCGTAGCTGGTCGCGACACCGTCACGAAGGGCACTGAGACGACCGTCGCTTTGCTGCGAAGCGGTCGTTCGTGACAGCTTCACGCACGAACCATCGACATGAGTAGATCCGTTCGCGCAGCGATCAGGTGGGACCTGCGAGGAATTCCTTGGCCCGCGTCAACAATTCCTTGGTCGTCTTCTTGGCTGGGTGTCGATCCGCTATCTTCCCGACGATTTCTCTGCAGCCGCCCAGCATAAGCGCCTACGCCGAATCGGCGCTCAGGTCGCCTGAGCCTGCATCGTTGTTCAAGCTTGAAGCGGGCTCCACGCCTCAGAAAAGCTTTCGAGGCAAATCGGCTGCGCGTGAGGGTCTTCTTCTCTAAACAATCCGCGGCCAACGCCGAAATCCTGCACGGCATCCCGAAAGCCACCCGCAGCGCCTGACGCGATACCCCAAGCTCGGCGCTTGCAAACCGCAAGAGGGCTCTCGAGCAGCGTTGCGATGGCGCCCATTGCAGAGAGAAGCTCTCGCTGGCGCGTTTCAGAGGCAGAAGCTGCTAATGCGACCACCAATATGGAACCGAACTGAGGTACGCCTCTTTGTCGGACGTCAGGCGCCCGAAGTAGATGCAAGTAGAAGTCGGGCGCCTCATGTTCTTTCTCGCACACCGTCCATGATGGTGCCCATGCTTCCGTCCCAAGGAATCTCCAAGGATTCGACTCGAGGGCGTTGGAGGGCGAACCGTGCGTCCAACGTGCATGTGACTTCAAATCCCATCCCAGCTTTCCGAAGGCGAGCGATCGATGTTCTTTCCCCAAACCCGAGGCCTGGCTTGAACGGACTGTCGGCTTTCCACGGTCTGAGGAGGCAAATGACGCTAGCAACGGCTCGATCTTCACCCATACCTGCCATTGCCAAGGTAACAAGCCCGGCGCACCAAGCAGTACAAATACATCGTAGTTCTTGGCGTAAAACGGAATTGAGTTTGTCACGAGGAGAGGGGCATCATTCAACTGGACGGCCACGCAACCGATGCGTGTAGCGAGCTTGCCTGGGGAGCGAATGTCTGTTCCTGGCAGCCTGTAGTCTTAGTCGTCACCCAGGGCGCTGCGCAAGAACGCGAGCATTCTGGGCCATGAGTCCTGTCGTGCGCGCGCGGTCCCTTCAGGCGTCCCACCCATGTCCATTGCTTCGCCGGACACGGGATGCTTCGATTTAAGCATTGTTGTCGGACCGTTCGGCCAGGCAATGCTGTGTCCCGCATTCGCGTACGCCAAGTGCTCCACGCGATGGCGAAAGCCTTGTTGCTTGAATCGCCGCACGGCGAACTCCGTCAATTCGGTCGACGGCCAAAGCTTGTCGTCGATTCCTGTAATCATAAGCACGGGCCCGTTGATGTTTTCAACGCGGATGGAAGCTCCATTCGCGTATGCAGCATCTCTTAACGGAATGGAATACCAGTCGAAGCTGTCCTTTCTTGCGTCGCCGGCGGCCAGCGCCTTGTCCCATTGCTCATAGGTAAGTGTTCGGGCATAGGGAATCTCTTGGCCGTTCTGCGTCCACGCGCCGTAGCCGCTTTCGGGGTACGACGGCCACAGGATGCCGCTGGGCACATAGGCGACCACCGTCCGAATTTCCGGATAGGTCGCACCTAGAAGCAACGCAAGTTCTCCGCCTCGCGAAACACCTACGACGCCGATGCGGTTCGCGGCGACGCTAGTTTGATCCGACAGCCAATCCAGTGCCGTGCCGAAGTACTCGAGCGGGATGCGGTCGAGCGTTGTCGGCAAGCCTTCTGCGGCGAAATACGCCAAGGCAAGCGCCACATATCCGTGGGACGCCAACAGTGCCGCCATCTCCTGAGACCAGGCCAGCCCTCCGTTGGAACCGCCAACCACAAGCACAGCCTCGTGCGGTCCGGTTTGGGCGGGCTCAAACATCTTGCCGAAAAGCTTGCGCTCTCGCACTTCTCGCGACACGACGCCTGGACCAATGTAGACGCGCCGAATTGGATGTGAGATAGGCGATGCACCGCTCTCCATCTCCGCAACCAGTGTCGCGGTCAGAGGGTCCCTGCTCATGCCCTCGAAGCCCTTGGCAAGGGCTCCATAAACTGGCGCCCGAGACCAAAACAGCCCCATGGCGTCTATACCTTCGTATGACCCTGAAGTCGGAGAATGAGTGCTGAGGTCTACAACGCCGTTGGCGTCAGCCTTGAAGGTGGCGCTCGACAGCAGAACGACATCATTAAAGCTGCTCCAGAGCTTCAAGGTGACTACCACCCCCGGCTGAAGATCCAGAACGCGAATTGCAACGGTCTCATCGACGAGACAGGTTTGGGGCAACGTGTCGAACTTCATAGGCTAAGAAGGAGTGCCCTTGCGCGCTCGGCCACGCTTGAAACGTAAGAGTATTCCGATTGCCAACATGGCAAGTATTCCTCCCAAGATCAGTTGCCCAACGAGGGCAGCTAGGGCGGCCCCGGAGATGAGACCTAGCCCAACCGCGCCCTCAATGAAGTGGAGGACTGCATCTAGCTTTGCGCCCGGATAGAACTTGGCCATCTTTTCGGAGGGATCTTGTCAATACGCGGTTTTGGCCGACTTTTGGTTTGCCCTCGCCGAGGAACGCAGCAACCAAGCTTTAGCCTCTTCAAGAGCTTTGCCCGCGTCGATTCGGTCTTTGGGTTCTGCATTTCTTCTTCCCGCTCGAGATGGGCAGGGCCACTGTGGACGAGACCACGCGGGCCGAGGCCCGCCTATCCGCCAAAGTCAGTTCGTCGCAAAGCAGTACATCAGCCCATCACTGCCGCTCATTTTGAGTTGGTCGACGCTGCAGCCGCGCGTACCGTGCGAGGAGTTCCACGAGGCATTGGCCACTGGATCGGGATTGGTGCCCTTGTGGTCGTGATGACCCACGATGGCGGAGCCGCCGTCGCTTTTGGTCCAATTGCCGCAAGTGGTGTCCTTGCCGGGATCGGGCACGGCCAGGGTGCCGTCAGGGCGCGAGCCAGTGAGGATGTCGTGGCGGTTGACCGGGTCGCCGAAGCCAGAGACAACTTCGCCCTTCTCGGTCAGCGAGGTGTCCTTGCCCACCTTGGCGTTGGCGCTGTGCAGGTCAGCCACGCTGGTGGCGACGACGACTCCCTTGGCATTGGTCCACGGACCGGTGCCGATCCGGTCGCGCGCATTGACAGCCGGCTGCCCGTTCGCGGCAGCGGTGCTCAAATAGGCATGCCAAGTTTTGCTGCCCGCCCCGGCGCTCGTGGCCAGCGACTGGCAGAAGCGATCGGCTCCGGCCAGGCCTCCGAGGTCGCCGCCCTTGCCAGGGTTGGCGCTGGTGATGAAGAAGCTCATGGCGTTGCCGCCCGACGACCCCATGGCACCGCAACCGATGATCAGAGATGCGGCTGCGACGGCGGCGCCAGCGGAAAGAATGAAGCGACTTGGCATCGGAGTCTCCTGGCTGTATTGGAGCGGGGAGGCTACCGCACCATCGTGTCAGCGGCAACCCAAGCCCGCTACCCATGCGGCGACCGCAACTCAACATCATTGCGGGGCTGCTGCTTGCCCCAGTCATCGCGCGGCCGGACCGCGTTGCGCCGGGTTTACTTCGAACGCCCGTCGAAATGCTGTACCGGCACCGCCTCGAGGTCGATGCCCTCGAGGCAGCGAATGTTGATGGCCGCAATCTTGTTGCCCTTGGGATCGGTGCCTTCGCCGAAGGGATGGATGCCGCAGACCGGGCAGAAGCGATGCGAGATCACGTGCTTGTTGAACATGTAGTTGCTCATGTCCTCGGGTGGCGTCTTCAGCCTGAGCCGCTCGTGCGGCACGAACCACAACAACGACCCCTTGCGCTGGCACATCGAGCAGTTGCATGCCATTGCCCCCTGGATGTCGCCCTCGACTTCGAAAGCGATCCGACCACAGTGACAGCTGCCTTGGTAGTTCATCGGTCCTCCATAAGAAAAGTTGCGCGTGGACAATGATCGGTCGCGCATTCCGTGCTCGCCTCACCGGCGATTGCTCACACCCCTTCGATGATCCGCAGATCCCGTTCGGCACCGTCGCCCAGTGCAGCCAGCGCGGCTTGGTAATCGGGGCTGTCGTGAACGGATCTTGCATGGTCGATGCTGTCGAATTCGACCAACACGGTGCGCTGGGCCAGTCCGAATTCGTAGACCTGGGCCGGCAGCCCCCGCGCTAGAAAGCGTCCGCCGCCGGCGGTGATTGCCGGGCCGGCCAGTTTTGCGTAGGCCGCAAGCTTGTCGGCGTCCTTGATGGCACGGTATGCACTGACCCAGTAGGCTTTTGCCATGGTGATTTCTCTCAGGTTGGGGAGCTGGCAATATAGCTTGCGATGGCTCCTCGCCGCCGCTCGCCGGCATGCAGGCACTCTCAGAAGGACTGTTCCGCAACCACCCGGCGCACTGTCTGCAATGCACTGCGCAGGCTGTCCAACCCGACGGAGCCGAGCGCCAGCCGCAGTGCATGCGGCACGTGCTGCGAGGCGGAAAAAGGCTCGGCCGTCGACACCGACACGCCATCGCGCATCAGCGCCGCCGAGATGCGGTCGGCGCGCGTTTCTTCCGGCAAGGGCAGCCAGACGAAGTACGACGCCGGGTGGCGCACGCAGCGCAGCCCGGCGAGTGCGTCGCCGGCAATGGCTTGCCTCGTCGCGGCGTCGTGCCGTTTCTCGGATTCGAGCCGGCCGACGGTGCCGTCCTCCAGCCACGCGCAGGCGATTGCGGTAGTCACGCCGGGGTTGCACCAGGTCGTGGCCCGGATCGACCGTTCGATCTTCGGCACCCAGGCTTCCGGGGCCACGACGAAGCCCACGCGCAGCCCGGTCGCCACGCTCTTGGACAAGCCCGAGACGTACACGGTCGTCTCCGGTGCCAGGGTTGCCAGCGGGGGAGGCGGGTCGTCGGCCAGAAAGGCGTAGGCCGCGTCTTCGATGACGAGCAGGCCGTGCCGCCGCGCGATGGCTGCCAGGCGGCGGCGCCGGCTCGCGCTCATCACCCAGCCGAGCGGGTTGTGCAAGGTCGGCATGGTGTAGACGGCGCGCACGCGGCGCTGCATGCACAGGCGCTCCAGTGCATCGAGGTCGGGTCCCTGGCCGGATGCAGGAATGGGTGCCAGCTCCAGCCGCTGCGCCTCGGCGAGCACCTTGAAGCCCGGGTAGGTGAGGGCATCGACCGCGACCACGTCGCCCGGCTGCAGCAGCGCCATGACCGTCACTGCCAACCCGTGCTGCGCGCCGTCGACGATCAGCACGCTCGACGGTTCGGCCGCCAGCCCGCGCGACTCGAGGTGCCGCGCAATGCAGGCGCGTTCGTGCATCCGGCCGCCATGGGGCGCATAGCGCAGCATCGCTTCCAGTTCGCCGCCGGCGGCAAGCTGGCGCAATGCGCCGCGCAGCAGTTCGGCCTGTCCGGGCAGCGAGGGGTAGTTGAAGTTCAGGTCCACCAGGCCCGCGGCCACGGCCTGCTGGTCGATGCCCAGTCCGCGAGGCCGCACGGTCTCGCGCACGAAAGTGCCGCGACCGACCTCGCCGCTGACCAGCCCCATGGCCTCGAGCTCCGCATAGACGCGCGATGCAGTGACCAGCGCCAGCCCGTGGCGTTCGGCCAGCCGCCGGTGCGTGGGCAGGCGGGTGCCGGGCTGCAGGCGCCCCGCGCGGATCTCGGCGGCGAGTTGATCGACCAGTTGCTTGTAGCGGGCTTCGGCCATCGCGGGATGTATCCATGACAATTTTTTGATTGTATTGATCGTCTCTCCTACGATGGATGAGCCCCTCCTTCTCAACGCACGAGCACCACGAACACCATGCACATCGCGATCCTCACCTTCGACGGTTTCAATGAACTTGATTCGCTCATCGCGCTGGGCGTCCTCAACCGGATCAAGAAGCCGGACTGGCGCGTGAGCCTGTGCTGCCCGGCGGCTGAAGTCACGTCGATGAACGGCGTGACCGTTCGTGCGCAGTCCCTGCTCGAAGACGCGCGCCATGCGGATGCCGTTGTCGTCGGCAGCGGCATCCGGACGCGCGATGTCGTCGCCAGTCCCGAGTTGATGGGGCGCCTCGCACTCGATCCGGCGCGCCAGCTGATCGCGGCCCAGTGCTCGGGCACGTTGATCCTGGCAAAGCTGGGCCTCGTGGGCAGCGTGCCGGCATGCACCGACCTGACCACCAAGCCCTGGGTGCAGGAGGCGGGCGTGGAGGTGCTGAACCAGCCCTTTTATGCGCGCGGCAATGTCGCCACCGCGGGCGGCTGCCTTGCTTCTCCCTACCTGGCCGGCTGGATCATCGCCCGCACCGAGGGGCTCGAAGCCGCCACCGCGGCGCTCCACTACGTCGCACCCGTGGGCGAGAAGGACGCCTACGTTGCCAATGCGCTGAAGAACATCGCGCCGTACCTGCCGCTATGACACCCGGGCTCGGCTGAACGTGGACCTCAGTGGTCCACGGGCGCCTGCAGCACCGCGGTCGCGCCCGATCCGGCCGACGCGTCCGCCAGTATCCTGGCCGGCCCGCAGCGGCCGTAGGTGTCGTCGAAGCGCACGATGTCGTCCTCGCCCAGGTAGCCGCCGGTCTGCACCTCGATCACTTCGAGCACGGTCTTGCCCGGGTTCTCGAGCCGGTGGATCGCGCCCAGGGGCAGGTAGATCGATTCGTTCTCGTGCACCAGCGTGACTTCGCCGTTGCAGGTGGCCCGCGCCGTGCCCTGCACGACGATCCAGTGCTCGGCGCGGTGGTGGTGCATTTGCAGCGACAGCTTGCCGCCGGGCTTGACGGTCAGGCGCTTGACCTGGAAGCGCTCGCCCAGGTCGATGCTGTCGTACGCGCCCCAGGGCCGCACCACGCGGCGGTGCTGGGTGGCCTCGGCGCAGCCTTCCCGCACGAGCTTGCGCACGACGTCAGCCACCTGCTCGGCGCAGCCCGCGCCGGCCACCAGCACGGCGTCGGGGGTGTCCACGATGATCAGGTCTTCGGTGCCCAGCGCCACCACCGGCCGGTGCGGCGCGTGGATGAAGGTGTTGCGCGAATTCAGCGCGCTGGCCTTGCCGCTCAGGCGGTTGCCCGCATCGTCCGCCGGATGCAGGCTGGCAACCGCGTTCCAGCTGCCGACGTCGCTCCAGGCGCCTTCGAATTTCACGACCGCGATGTTCTTGTGCTTTTCGAGCACCGCGTAGTCGATGCTGTCGGCGCGGCAGCCCTCGAAGGCGACGGGCTCCAGCCGCAGGAAGCTGCCGTCGGCGGCCACCGCGGCGGTAGCCTGTTCGCAGGCCAGCAGGATGTCGGGCGCGTGCTCGCGCAGTGCCGCGATCAGCGTGCGCGCCTGCACGAGGAAGATGCCCGCGTTCCAGCTGTAGCCGCCATGCAGGATCAGTGTTTCGGCCACCGCCGCCGTCGGCTTTTCCACAAAGCGCGCCACGGCCTGGCTGCGCCCGTCGGCCGAGGGCTCGCCGGCCTCGATGTAGCCATAGGCGGTGCTCGGAAAACTCGGCACCACGCCGAAGGTGACGATCTTGCCGGCCAGTGCCGCCTTGACGCCGGTGCGCACGGTGCGGGCGAACAGCGCGGTGTCGGGAATGTGGTGGTCGGCCGGCGCGAACAGCAGCAGATCGCCGGGATCGGCCAGCAGCGCGGCCGAGGCCATGGCCGCGGCGGTGTTGCGCGCCACCGGCTCCAGGATCTGCCGGCCCGTGGCATTGGTGTTCTCCATCGTTTCCTTCACCAGGAAGCGATGGTCTTCCGACGTGATGCAGGTGATGTCGCGGTTCAGCACCGACAGTCGTTCGAGCGTGAGGTGCAGCAGGCTCTTGCCGTCGACCAGCGGCGCGAACTGCTTGGGCAGCGCCTTGCGCGACAGCGGCCACAGCCGCGTGCCGCTGCCGCCGCACAGAACCACGGGATGGATGAGAGGAGTTTTCATGATGGCCTGCCTGCGTTTCTTCTTGAGGGAGTGGGAAAGGGGAACTTCAGATCAGCCCGGAGTACGCCGCGTAGCTCACGGCCTGCGCACGCGAATGCACGTGCAGCTTCTTGTAGATGTTCTTGATGTGCGCGTTGACGGTCTGGCCCGAGATGCCGAGCTTGGTACCGATCTCGTCGGTGACGTGGCCGCGCGCCACGCAGCGCAGGATCTCGCACTCGCGGGCCGTCAGCGTCGCTTCGCGCGCGGGCGGCTCCACCGACGGCGGCATGTTGCCGGGCCGATGGATCAGCCGCGAGAGCAGCCGCCGCGCCAGCCGCGGCGTGATGGCCGCGCCACCGTTGACCACCTGCAGCACGGCCTGGGAAAAGCTCTGCAGCCAGGCGTCCTTCAGCAGGTAGCCGGTGGCGCCCAGTTCGAAGGCATGCAGCACGTGCGCCTCGTCCTCCATCGCGGAGATCACGATGACCTCTCCCGCGCGGTGGAGCTCGCGGGCCTCCTGGATCAGTTCGAAGCCGCTGCCGTCGCCCAGGCGCAGGTCGACCATCAGCACGTCGAACTCGTGCGTGACCAGCAGCCGGCGGCCGTCGCGCAGGCTGCCGGCCTGGCCTTCGAGCTGGATGCGCAGGTCCGACAGCAGTTCCTGCGCGATGACCCGGCGCATGAACTCGTCGTCGTCGACGAGCAGCACGCGCACCGGCGCGTTTTCCTGCCCCCTCAGGAAGCCGGGCCATAGCGGCGCGGCGGGCGCGCAGACACCCGGTGGATACCCCGAGTGGCCGGCGGCCTGCTCGCCAGGAGATGAGGATGCGTTTTCAGGCATGGCTGTGTCCCGGTTTGGAGTTGATGCTCGTGCTGGTGTTGTCCTGGAAGCGCGGCAGGCCCGAGGCATGGGCCGGTGCCGGGTCGTCGAAACCGTGCGGATTCGCGGCTTGCCAGCGCCAGCTGTCCGCGCACATCTGGTCGAGGTCGCGGCGCGCGCGCCAGCCGAAGGCCTGCCAGGCACCGCGCGCATCGGCCCAGTAGGCGGGTGCGTCCCCCGGTCTGCGCGGCCCGATGCGCAGCGCGATGCGGCGGCCGCTCGCGCGCTCGAAGGCCGACACCACCTCCAGCACCGATGCGCCGCGGCCGGTGCCGAGGTTGGCCATGAGAATGCCGGGCCGGCGGGCAGCGTGGCGCAGCGCCGCCACGTGGCCCTCGGCTACGTCCATCACGTGCACGTAGTCGCGCACGCCGGTGCCGTCGATGGTGTCGTAGTCGGCGCCATGCACCACCAGGCATTCGCGCTGGCCGGCCGCGACCTGAGTGATGTAGGGCATCAGGTTGTTGGGCGGCCCGTGCGGCCGCTCGCCGAGCAGTCCGCTTTCGTGTGCGCCGATGGGGTTGAAGTAGCGCAGGCAGGCGATGCCCCAGCGCGCATCGGCCCGTGCGAGGTCGGCCAGCAAGCTTTCCACCATTGCCTTGGTGCGGCCGTAGGGGTTCACCGCAGCGTACGGCGCGCTCTCCGCGATCGGCGAGGGCTGCGAGTCGCCGTACACCGTGGCCGACGAGGAAAACACCAGCGTGCGCACGCCGGCCCGGTCCATGGCCTGCACCAGCGCCAGCGTGCCGGCGAGGTTGACGTCGTAGTAGCTCACCGGGTCGACCACCGATTCGCCGACCGCCTTCAGGCCAGCGAGATGCACGACCGCCGAGACGTCATACGCCGCGAACACCCGGTCGAGCGCCAGCGCGTCGCGCACGTCGCCGCACACGAGGACGGGCTCGACGCCCGTGATGCACGCCACCCGCTGCAGCGAGCGCGCGTCGCTGTTGACGAGCGTGTCGAGCACCACCGGCAGGTAGCCCGCCGCGATCAGCGCCACGCAGGTGTGGCTGCCGATGAATCCAGCGCCGCCGGTCACGAGAATTCTGGGTGCGCGCATGGTCGTGGTCCTGGTGTGCGGCGCGTTTCGTCAGCGCGCGATGCAGCGCTGCAGTTCCTCTTCGAGGCGCTGCAGGATGGTGTTGCGGTCCAGCTCTTCCTCCGCGAAGCGGCGGCCGGCCGAGCCCAGCAGATCGCGCGTCGCGGGCGACATGGAGAGCTGTTCGATGGCATCGGCCAGCGCGGCCGCGTCGCCCGGCTCGACCACCACGCCGCGGCCCCACACGGCCTCGCTGAGCGCGGTGCCGGCGTGCGCGGTGACGATCACGGCTCGGCCGCTCGCGAACATGCCGCCCAGCTTCGACGGCATGACGAGGTCCGCGGCATCGGCGCGCTGGGGCAGCACGTGGATGTCGGCCATGCCCAGCAGTTCGTTGAATCGCTCGGCCGGCTGCAGGTCGAGAAAATGCGTGTTGGCCAGCCGGACGCAGGCGTCCATCAGCGAAGCGCGGCTCGGTCCGTTGCCGCAGAACACGAAGTGGATGCCGTGCGAGCAGACCAGCAGGCGCGCCGCCTCGGCCAGCAGCTCGATGCCCTGCTTGCTGCCGAGGCTGCCCGCATAGAGCACCACCACCGCGTCGGCCGGAATGTTCAGCTCGGCCCGATAGCCCTGCGGCGGCACGCCTTCGGCCACTGCCGGCCGTGCGACAGGCTGGACGGCCTCCACGTCGACCCAGTTCGGAAACAGCACCAGCCGGGCCTCGTCCACGCCTTTTTCGAGGGCCTTGGTGCACATCGCTGAAGAGATGCTCGACACCCGGTCGAACCGCTGCATGAGCCAGCGCTCGGCCGCCAGCGCGAAGCGCCGCACCCGTTCGCCGCGCACCCAGCCGAGGCCGAATGCCGCGTCCACCTCGTAGTCCTGGATGTGCAGCCACGACCGGATGCCGAGCAGCTTCGCAAAGCACAAGGCGGCCGGTGTGCAGGAAATGGGCGGCTCCACGACGAACATCACGTCGGGCTTCCAGCGCAGGTGCGCCAGCAGCAGCGGAATGCTCGACAGCGTGAAGGACAGCAGGTGCCCGATGCGCCCCAGTGCACGGGGCTTCGACGGTACCCAGGTGGGCGCGCGCCAGACCGTGACACCGTTCCAGCCGGTCTTGCGCCAGGTCCATGCCGAGTAGCCCTCGAACACCGACCATTGCGGAAAGAAGGGCGGCGACGCGATCACCCGCACCTCGTGTCCGCGGGCGTGCAGCCACTCGGCCATCTCGCCCGAGTACTTGCCGATGCCGGCCAGCTCGGGCGCGAAGTTCATCGAGTAGAGGAGGATCTTCACGATGCCTGCCTCCGCGCCAGCAGGCGCAGCAGGGGGAAGAAGCCGAAATGCAGGCGCATGCGTGTTTCGTACAGCGCGAGGTCGGTCGCACAGGCGATGAAGAACACGTAGTGCGGCTTGCCCGGAAACATCGCCGCCACCGCGACGTAAGACGCCAGCCGCAGCGCAACCTCCAGCAGAGCCCACCGGCCGAGCGACCCCATCGAGGTCTTCAGCGAGAGCACCATCTCGTGATGGATCGTGTAGGTGCGCAGCAGGAAGTACGGCGCAATGCACAGGAAGATGGAGCGCGCCTCGTTGCCCAGCTTGAGCAGCGGAGCGGCCACCGAGATGAGGGCGGCCAGCCCGACGAAGAGCCCGCAGCCCAGCAGGAAGGAATACTTGGCGAGGCGCAGTTTTTCCGCGGAGAAATCGTGCGCATCCGTCTCCAGCATCGCGGGTGTCTTCGTGATGAGAAAAGCCTGCACGAACTGCGACGGTGCCTCGGCCAGCAGGAAGGCGATCTTGAAGGCCCCCACGTAGCCGAGCGGCATGAAGTACGCCACGATGAGCAGGTCCGATTTGCGCAGCAGGAACATGAGCAGCGAATACACCGTTGCGCCGGCCTGCGACGCCAGCCCGAGCGCGGCCCGCCCGGCCGGCGGCGCCGTGCCGTTGCCCGGCAGGCCGATGGCCACGCACACCACCACCACGGCGAACAGGTTGATGAGCAGCAGGTGCGCCACGCCCAGTTCGAAGCGCACCGCCACGCAGAGGCTCACGCCGGCGACCAGGATGGTCGAGCGGATGCCGGTCTCTAGGTTGAGCAGCCCCGCATGGCCGAGGCCGCGGCTGAACGAGAGGCGCAGGCTGTTGAACGCGAAGACCGCCAGCGTGGCAATCACGAGCAGGAAGGGCGCGTCTCCCACCGGCATGTGCTGCACCGTGAGGATCACGGTCGCCAGCACCGCGGCCAGCGGCAGCCCGATGGCCAGCGTGCGCATCACGTCGCCGCGCGTGACGCCCGGCGGCACGGTGGCCGCATTGCGCGAGAACAGCAGCGAGCTGCCCAGCGTGCCCACCACCAGCGCCACTTCCATGACCGACTGGTAGATGGAGTACTCGCCGAAGCGCGCCGGGGAAATGCTCGCCGCCATCAGGAAGATGGCCAGGAAACCCGACAGGTACACATACAGCCGCGAAGCCAGCGCGCCCACGCCCGAAAGCCAGGCCATGCGGGCGCCGGGCAGTGCGAGTTGCGGGCTGAAGTGCTTCATGGCGCGGACCGGTTCACGGTTGCTTGGTGGCCGAGGCGCGGGGCGCGCGGCGCGGGTCGAACAGCCGGCGCGCGAACGTCGCGGCGCGGAACGCGTTGTTCCTGGCGCGGCGTGCCATCTGCAGCGCAAAGGTCACGCCCGCCACGGTGTACGTGTGGCCGCGCAGTGCGTAGGGCATGGCCATCTTGGCGCTGCCCTGGAAGTGCAGCGCCACCACGCGCGTCATTTCGCCGGCGGTGCTCGTCAGCCAGGCCTTGCCCTCTCGGTACGCGATGCGCTTGGCGCCGCCCAGCACCTTGAACTCCCGCTGCAGCTGGTTGTGCATGCCGTTGATGTTGTGGTCGATGACGGTGCCGTTGAGCACGCGGTTGATGGGCGCGTCGTTGCCCGTGGCGTGGGCCCAGAGGTAGAGCAGTGTCATGTCCGACACGCCGCCGCGCACGCCCCGCGCGGCAAAGCGCGCGGCAATTTCGCGCAGCTTCCTGCGCCCCGACGGGGAGGCGTAGCAGTCGAGCACGTAGGCCACGAAGCGGCGCAGGCCGTTCGCGGTCCAGTAGCTCACGTGCGGCGAGATCTGGCAGTGGTTCCAGCCGTCCGAGGTCTGCATGCAGGAACCCGAGAAATCGGCCTTGCCCACGAGCCGGGCGACATGCGGCCCGGCCCCCTGGAAGAGCAGCACGTCGCTGTCGATCAGCGTGAACTGGCGCACCTCCGGGTTGGATTCCAGAAACTGCGCTAGAAGGAAGTAGCGCCGAAAGCAGATCTTCTCGAACTCGGGCGAGTTGCTCGACAGATGCACGTACGACCGGCAGAAGCGTTCGTAGGCCGGGCCGGCGTCGGTGCTCGAGAGCACGAAAAGCGGCTCGCCGGCCAGCGCGGCCGATTCGCGGCATAGCGCGAGGGTCTTGTTCTGGCGGTCTTCCACGACGATGAAGGGCAAGGATGGATTCATGGCTCTTGTTTGAGGGTTGAAGGGATGTGACAGCAATCGTTGAATTCAGGGGGTGCGCGCCGTGACGCTCTTCATCAGCGCGACATGCGCGGGAAGAAAACGGCCGGTGGCGTCGATGGGCATGTCCAGCGTGAAGAGGCCGCGCGCGGCGGCCGCTTCCGAGATCCAGTTGCGCAGCTGCGTGGCCGAGAAGCGCGCGGGCGCCTCGCGGCCCCACGAGGCAGTCAGCGGCGTGAGCACGTGGAGCGCCAGCTCCGACGGCGGCGCCGACAGACGCGCGGGCGGCTGCATGTACTCGCCGGCCATCAGGTTCTGGCAGGGCGCCGATTTCGCGCTGAAGCGCTCCGCGCCTTCCCCCGCGTTGAAGGCCAGCCAGCGGTTGACCCCGCCCGCGCGGGCTGCGCTGCACAGCAGCTCCCAGCCGGCCGGCGTGATGCCCTTCGTGTTGTAGGTGCCGTCGAACCACCAGCCGCTCAGGAGCGACCCGTAGCGTTCCGACCAGTCGCGGATCACGCTCGACCAGGCGGCGATGAAGCGCGCGGGCGGCGGCTCCTGCTCGGACACGTCGCCCAGGCATTCCATCAGCGCGCGGTCGCCTTGCGGCGCGCGGAACGGCAGGTACAGGATCAGCGCAATGCCGCGGCTGCGAAGCGCCTGGCCGATCTCCATCGGCAGGTCGCGCGGCGAACGATTGCCTGCGCTGGCCGGGCAGAGCACTTCGAGCGCGGCATTGGGCGCGATGTACTGGCCGTTGTTCTGCCCGAGCGTCAGGATCAGGTGCGAGGCGCGCATGTCCGCCAGTGCCGACGCGAAGGCCTCGACGTCGAAGCGCCCGATCTCGCCGATCGACTGCTTGTCGGGCAGGTAATGCACCATCACGCCGAAGCCCGGCACCGGACTGCCCACAGGCTGCGCATGGCCGGCCAGCGGCAGCGCCGCCAGCTGGAACAACAGCAGCGCCGCGAGAAATCGCATGGCGCGCAGCGGCCGCTTCGTCATGGCATGGCCCTGGCGAGCGACAGCGTGCCGCGCTTGAGCATCAGGTAGCGCCCCGCGATGGTGGCGGGCGCGCAGGCGGCGGCATGCGCCCACACCGGATGCGTGCGCTCGTGTTGGGCGAGGTGCTTGGCGAGCCGGAAGGGGTCGCTGGAAGCGCTCCCCACGAAGAAGCCGTAGCCCTCGAACAACTCGCGGTGCACCGGAATGTCCGACAGCAGCAGCGGCACGCCCAGCGTCGCCGCCTCGGCCGCCGAGAGGTTGAAGCCCTCGAAGGTGGACAGCGAGATGAAAGCGGTGGCGCCCTGGTAGAGCCGCAGCAGTTCCTCGCGCGACACCAGCCCCCGGTGCCGCACGAAGCCGCGCACCTCGGGCGCCAGCGCGGCCACCATGCGCTCGACCTCGGCCGCGCCGTTGCCGGTGATGTCGAGGTAGTCGACGAGGCCGGCGCGCCTCATGCGCTCGAACAGCGTGAGGATGCCGCCGAAGTTCTTGTGCGGGTAGTAGTGGTAGGCCGCGATGAGGTAGCGCTCGTTCGGCATCGCGGCGGGCGCCGCGGCGACCCGGGGCGCGTCCACCGGGTTGAAGATGACCGTCGAATGCTCGCAGTGGCCGAAGTGGCGCTCGAAGTCGCGCTGGCTGCTGCGGCTGATGAAGACCACGTCCGCCGCGCTGCGTGCCGCGCGCCACAGGCTCCAGTCCAGGAAGAGGCGCTTGCTGCGCTTGAAGTACTGCGGATAGGCCTTGTACTGCAGGTCGTGGACGATGACGATCGAATTGCGGTGCCGCCCGAAAAGCGTGAACGGCAGGAAGTAGTTGGGAAAGAACGAGTACAGCCGCTCCCCCGTCAACAGCGTGCGCAGGCAGTGGAAGTTGTAGAGCAGCGTGTCGAGGATGAAGCGGCTGATCTTCAGGCGCTGCGCCAGGGCGAACAGGCGCGGATGCCGCTCGCTGACCGGCTCGACCCGGTCGTCCTGAGACAGCCGCATGTGGCGCAGCAGCACCTCGGACACGTTGAGCACGCCGCCGGCCGCTTTGTTGAGGCGCACGGTGTCGTAGTAGAGGTAGGTGGCCATGGCGATGCCCCTCTCATGCGCTCGGAAGGCCATGCCGCACGGCGCGCGGCAGCGGGCGGCGGGCGCGGGAACTCAGGGCGCCGGCAATGAGCGCGGCGATCAGGCCCGAAGCCGCGAACGGACCCCAGCCCAGGATCGGGCCTCGCATGAACGGCACGTAGGCCGCAAGCAGCACCAGCGCCGACAGGTAGGCGCCCGACAGCGGCCGGTTCGGATCGACGGCGCGATCGACCATGCGAAAGCCCGCCGAGATCGCAAAGCCGAACAGCGCCGGCCCCGCCAGGCCGAAGTCGAAATACGCCGTGGTGAAGGGCGGCAGCGACAGGTTGCTCTGGGAGAAGTTGCCGAGGATGGCCGACCAGCCGAGCGGGTCGAAGTCGGGAAACATCTTCAGGTCGCGCGGCAGGAAGAAGGAGAACGCCGAGAGCAGGTAGCGGCCCCAGCCGAGGTCCGGAATGGGCGCGCGCTCCAGGATGCCCGCGACAACGAACATGGCGTCGAAGTCCTGGCTGAACGGGAAGGTCGTGAGCTCCTCGCCCCACATGCTGCCGCGCGAGATCAGGTTCAGCACCGGGCCCAGGCCGGCGATGGAACCGAAGATCACCCCGGCGAGCAGCCAGCGCCGGCTGCGCCCCATCCCATGGATGAGCAGCGGCAGCAGCCCGATCAGCAGGACCTGCCGCGCCGTGTTCACCGGGTTGGCCGCGGCCATCGCCAGGCCGAACGCCAGGCCCGCCGCGCACCAGGACCACAGCGTGCGGCGGCGCACCGCGTGGATGGCCAGCGCCACGAAGCACAGCAGAACCACCAGTTTGGGCAGCGTGGAATAGAAGATGTAGTCGATTGGCACGTTGTCTTCGCCGGCACCGCCCACGACGCCGCGCGCCACGAAGTTGAGCTCGGGCTTGATGAACAGCGAGGCGAAGGCGGCCAGCGAGCAGCTCAGCAACAGAAGAAGAGGGTGGGCCACGCCGACCAGCCGCCGGTCGTGGCCCCCCGGCAGGTGCTCGGGCGCGTCGGGCACGCCCAGCCGCGCGGCCTCCACGCCGGCCATGTACAGCAACAGGAGCATCAGCGCCTGCGTGTACGCGTCCGTGCGCATGACGCCGGCCTCCCAGAACTCGACGTCCTGCGAGATCTGCATCGCCGGCGCGATCGAGAAGTAGGTGAGGATCGTCGCGTAGTGGATCAGCAGGAACACGCTGCCGCCGGAGGAACCCAGCATCGAGAGCTGGATCAGCGACAGCGCGAACACCGCCGCATAGCCCCACACCGGATCGACCAGGCCGCACAGCATGGCGCAGACGATGCCGGACCAGAAGGAGAGGGTTCGCATGGCGGGCCTGCCGTGGTCGGGTGGATGAATGGGGCGGGACGGTTCAGGCGTGCACGTGCGCCTGGACCGGGTTGCTTTCCTCGAGTGGCCGGGGCGCCTTCTGGTAGTCGGCGTAGGTGCGGCGAAGCCCCTCTGCCAGCGGCACGGTCGCGTGCCAGCCGAGGCTGGCGGCGCGCGACACGTCCAGCAGCTTTCTCGGCGCGCCATCGGGCTGCGCGAGGTCGTAGCGGATGCTGCCGGTGTAGCCCACGACTTGGCTGATCAGCTCGGTGAGCTCGGCGATCGACACGTCTTCGCCGGTGCCGAGGTTGATGTGCCCGCGCATCGCGTCGGTCTGCCGGTCGTAGTCGGCGCGCGACAGGTTCATCACCGCGAGGCAGCCTTCGACCATGTCGTCGACGTACAGGAACTCGCGACGCGCGCGCCCGCTGCCCCAGATCAGCACGCTGGGCGCATTGCTGATCTTGGCCAGGTGGAAGCGCTGGATCAGCGCCGGCACCACGTGGCTGTTCTCCAGGTGGTAGTTGTCGCCGGGGCCGTACAGGTTGGTCGGCATCACGCTGCGGTAGTCGATGCCGTGGCTGGCCCCGTACTGGCGGTTGTAGCTCTCGCACAGCTTGAGGCCCGCGATCTTGGCGATCGCATAGGGCTCGTTGGTGGGTTCGAGCTTGCCGTTGAGCAGATACTCCTCGCGGATCGGCTGCTCGGCCATGCGCGGATAGATGCAGCTGGAGCCGAGGAACAGCAGCCGCTTCACGCCCGACACGAAGGCCTGGTGCGTGACGTTGGTGGCGATCGTCAGGTTCTCGTAGATGAACTGCGCGGGGTAGGTCATGTTGGCGTGGATGCCGCCGACCTTGGCGGCTGCCAGGTAGACCTGGTCGATCTGCTCCGTCGCGAAGAAACGGGCCACTGCCGCCTGGTCGAGGAGGTCGAGTTCGCTGTGGGTTCGTGTCACCACGTCGTGGCCCAGTTCGCGCAGCCGCCTTGCCGTCGCCTGACCCACCAAGCCGCGATGACCTGCAACAAAGATTCGCATATGAGCTTTCGTGAAGGGGTTGATGAAGTTCGAGGCCAGACAAAATCGAAGCCGGCTACCGGGACCCGCGCGCGCCGGCGACCACGCCGAAGGTCTTCAGCAGGATCACGAAGTCGCGCCACAGCGACAGGTGGGCCACGTATTCCGCGTCCATCGCCGCGCGCCGGCGGTAGCTGATCTCGTTGCGCCCGCTGATCTGCCACAGGCCCGTGATGCCCGGGCGCACGGCGCGGTAGTGGGCCCAGTACTCGCCGTACAGGTCCTTCTGCGCGAACATGCAGGGGCGCGGGCCCACCATGCTCATGTCGCCCTTGAGCACGTTCCAGAACTGAGGGAACTCGTCGATGCTGTACTTGCGAAGGAAGGCACCGAAGCGGGTGATGCGCGGGTCGTTCTGCAGCTTCTGGTACATGGCCCATTCGCGCCGCGCGGCCTCGTTGTCGCGCAGGTGGCGCGCCAGCACCGCGTCGGCATTGACCACCATCGAGCGGAACTTGTAGAACTTGAAGACGCGGCCGTCCTTGCCGTAGCGCGGCTGCATGTAGATGGCCGGGCCGCCCGAGGTGTAGAGCACGCCCAGCCAGATGAGCGCGTAGGCCCAGCCGAAGAACAGGAAGAACGAGCCGGCCATCAGGATGTCGGCCGCACGCTTGGCGCGGCGCAGCGATGGCGTGCCGCCCAGCGGCCCGTACGCGGCCGTGTTGGCCGCCGTGCCACCGGCGCCTCGCCCGGTGGAGGATGTCGATCGCAGCGTGTTCATGATTCTGCGTGCTCCGGGTGGATGCGCTTGGGCATGACGGTGTCGGCCGTTTCCAGCGCGTAGGTGGGTTCGCGGCGGGTCGGGGCATAGCCGTAGTAGCCGTAGCTGTAGCTGCGGTAGTGGCGCTTCGAGGTGTCGACCGCGTTGAACACCGCGCCGTGGAAGGCCGCGCCCACGTGGGCCAGCCGCTTGGCGCTTTCCACCAGCTCGCCGAGCTCGCTCTCGCCGGCGCGGGCCACGAGCAGCACCGTGCCCATGCTCGGTGCCATCGCGGCGGTCTCGGACGCGAGCAGGGCGGGAGGACCATCGACGACCACGACGTCGTAGCGCGCGGACAGCGTAGACAGCATGTGCGCGAAGGTGTCGCTGGTCATCATGGAGGCGGGGTCCGGATGCAGGGTGCCCGCGGCCAACACATCCAGGTGCGGCAGCACATGTTGGTGAATGGCGTCCTCGAGCGGCACGCCGCCGGCGATGACGTCGGCCAGGCCCTCCTTGCTCTGCAGGCCGAACTCCTGGCTCAGCTTGCCGCGGCGCAGGTCGGCGTCGATCAGCAGCACGCGCTGGCCCGATGTGGCCAGCAGCGTGGCGAAGTTCGACGACACGAAGGTCTTGCCTGCACCCGCCGTGGCGCTCGAAATCAGCACCCGGTTATTGGGTGCGCCCATCATCACGAACTTCAGCGCGGTGCGCAGCCGGCGCAGGCCCTCGAGCGCAGGGTCTTCGACGTGCAGCGCCGCCAGCACCTTGATGCCGGGCTTGCCCTTGCGAACGGCGCGGTCGAGCACGCGCTGCTGGGTGCTCATCGGGATCGAGGTGTACACCTGCAGGCCGGTAACGGCCTCGATGTCCTCGGGTTTGCCGATGGAGCGCTTCAGGTTCTTGCGCGCCAGCGCCGCAGCGCCGCCGAGGAACAAGCCGCCCGCCAGCGCCAGCGCGACGACGATCAGCGGCTTCGGCCGCACCGGCTTCTCGGCCAGCAGCGCCAGGTCGAGCACGCGCACGTTGGCGACCTTGCCTTCCTTGGCCAGCCGCATCTGCAGCGAGCTGTTCAGCAGCGTGGCGTAGAGGTCGGTGTTGACCTTGATGTCGCGCTGCATGCGCAGCGAGTTCTGCTGCAGCATGGGCATGCGGCGGATGCGGCCGTCAACCGAACCGAGCTCCTTCTTGAGCGAGGCGATCTGCGCGTCCAGCGTCTTCAGGTCGGGGTGCGCGGCGGTGAAGCGGCTTGCCAGGTCCAGCCGCTTCTGCTTCGCATCGAGCAGCTTGGCCTGCAGGTCCACGTTCTGCGACAGGGCATTGCGGGCCTCGTCGTCCAGGCTGATGGTGCCGTTCTGGTTGCGGTACTGGTTGTAGGCGTCTTCCGACTGCTCCAGCTGCTGCTTGAACTTGGGCAGTTCGGTGCCCAGGAAGGCCAGCGCGCGTTCGGCCTGCACCGTCTTCTGGTCGATGTTCTGGCGCAGGTAGAGGCGCGAGATCTCGTTGAGCACGTCGGCCAGCTGGGCGCGGTTCGGGGCCTGCAGGCTGACGTCGATCACGCCGGACTGCTTGCCTTTCTCGACCACGCGCAGGTCTTTCTGAAGGCCCAGCAGGGTGAGCTGCTTCGAGTAGCGCACCAGCTCGAAGGCGCCGCCGGGCCGGGCTTCGAAGGAGCCCACCAGCAGGTGCAGGGTGCCGCCGGGCACGGAGGCCTCCAGCGGCACGCCGGCCGTGCCCTTCAGCGGTGTGTCCAGGTCCGGGTTGGTCAGCGTGTAGTTGCCTTCGCTGCCCGCGATCAGCGTGAACTTCTTGCCCTCGAACGCGCTCGGCACATCCATCTGCGCGACGGCGATCCGCTCGGTGCCCGAGACGAAATTGCCATATCCGAACACGCCGGGGCTGGAGAGCTGGCTCGAATGCCGAGCGATGAACTCGCCCACCACCGGTATGTAGCGCGGCTTCGCGCTGATGTACAGCCGCGTGTTCTCCATCGCCTGTCCCAGCACCATGCGCGACCTCAGGATCTCGGTCTCGCCGGCGGTCGGCGTCTTCACGCTGATGCCCCCGCCGCCGTTGGAGTCACCGGGAAAGTTGCCGCCCGAGCGGTCGGGGTCTTCCACCTGGATCAGGATGTTGGCCTCGTACATGCGCGGGCCGAACAGCGCGTAGCCCACGCCCACCAGCAGCGCCAACGCGGCGATGGAGGCAATCAGCCAGCGGCTGTCGATCAGGACGTCGAGGTACTCGTGGAACCGGGACTCCCGGGGCCAGGCCGTGGTCTCGATCACCGTCATGGGGGAGGCCGCAGGTGCGGGAAGCGAAGGTTGCCAGCGCGCGTTCATGGGGTTCACCTTTTCGTGTTGCGGGGCGAGGCTGCGTGCTTACCGGCGGGCGGTATCGCGGCCGAGGTTGACGACCTGGGCGGACGGCAGGATCAGGCTGATGACGCGGTTCCAGGTGACCAGCGGCACGTGGTCGACGTACACCACGTCGCGCGGCTGCAGCTCGAAGCGGTCGGCCAGCGCCAGCGCTGCCGGGTTCCTCGCGTTGAGGTTGAAGATCTGCTGCTTGTCGAGGTTGTCGGGCGCGTTGCGCACCACGTAGATTTGCCCCGTGCTGGCCGACAGCAAGTCGGGGCCGCCGGCATCGCCCAGCGCCTCGTTGAGGCTCAGGCGGCCGTTGTTGCGCATCAGCAGCGCGCCGGGGCCGCGCACCTCGCCCATCACGAAGACCCGGCTGTCGTCGCGGGAGCCGACATTCACCACGTCGCCGTTGCGCAGCGCGATGCTGTTGCCGTCCAGGCCCATGGACTGGAGCATCGGCAGGTCGATCACCGTCGAGACGCCGCCGCGCGTCAGCGTGACCCGCGAGCGGTCGCCGCTCTGCGTGAAACTGCCGGCGCGGCCGATGGCTTCGGCCAGCGTCATCGGCACGTCGGTGAAGATCTGCAGGCCGGGCGTGCGCACCTCGCCCTGCACGTAGGCGCGCTGGCTGCGGAACGACTGGATGCGCACCGATACCTGCGGCTCCTTGATGTAGGTGCCGATGCGCCGAGCGACCAGCTCGGACGCGCCGCTTTCGGTCAGGCCCTGCAGCTTGACGCGCCCGATGAACGGAAAGCTGATCTCACCCTTGGCGTCGACGATGAAGCCGGGCGCTACGGCAACGCCGGTCGGGTCGGTCTGCTGCGCGATCACCGCGCCGGCGTTGGGCAGCAGTTCCGGGTGGTTGTAGACGATGATGCCGACCACGTCTCCGGGCCCGATGGTGTAGACCGGCGGCGCGGCCAGCAGGCGCTTCATGCCGTCGGGCGTGGTCTTGGGCCTTTGCGCCATCTGCGAGCGGATCAGGTCGGGCGTGATCGGAATGACCTTGCCGCTGTCGGCCGAGGCGGTGCTGTCGCCCGTGGTGCTGGTGAAGCCGAGCGGTCCCACGCCGCCGAAGCCCGGCGCGCAGCCGGAGAGCAGGACCAGTCCCAGCGACAGCAGCAGGCACAGGCCCAGCCATCGCAGCCGGGCATCGACCTGTGCCGGTGCCAGGGCGCGGGCTCTGGCTGGAAGGGCGCGTGTGCCGCGTGTCTGCGTCGCTGGATCGGGGCGTTGCATGGTGATCTCCTTGACGGCCGGTTGACGGTGGGTGGATGGGGAACGACTGGTGAAAGGGGCTGGGCCGTGCGTCAGGGCGCGGCCAAGGTGGCGGGCATGGCCCGATCGGCGCCAGCCGCCATCGGACGGTTCTGGCTGCGGCGCTCGGTGCTTGCACCGAAGCAGCGGTCGGCGACCCAGTCGCCGACGGACTGGAGGAACAGTCGCTGTCCCTGTTCCGTGCAGACGGTGTGGTCGGCTTCGGCGATGAATTCGTACTGCAGCGACTGCGTGAAGGGCTGGCGGGCGAAGGCGCCGAGCTGGTCGCGGCCGTGGTCGCAGACGTGCAGCGACCCCGAATACAGCAACTGCACCGCCACCTGGCGTTCGACGAGGCGCCGGAGGGTGGCGCCGAACCAGGCCGCATTGACTTCGGGTGTGCGCTTCTCCGCGAAGAAGCCCGGCAGCGGCGTCGTCGAATGGCTGGGCAGGAAGTGGCGCTGGAGCCAGCGTTTGGCCTTGCCGGGGAAGGACGGGTGCGCGGGCGCGGCCAGCGCGCGGCGCACGTTGCGCTCCCAGCGGGCGCGCCGCTCCGGGAAGGCGAAGCCGTCGAACAGCGAAAGCGCCACCACGCGCGGGTCGGCCGCGGCTGCCAACATCGCATGCTCGACACCCGAGCACATGCCGACGATCACGAACTGCCGCGCGCCCAGCATGCGTTCGCAGGCGTCCATGGCGGCCTGCAGGCTGTGCACGGCACGGGCCTGAAGGTCGGGCGAGGTGTCGAGCGCATCGCTGTCGCCGACGCCGCCGAGGTCGAAGCGCAGGCTGCTCACGCCGCGCGCGGCCAGCACATGCGCCAGCTTCACGTTGATGCGGCGCGGCCCGACGCGGTGGTTGACGCCCATGTTGAACATGAGGCAGGCGACGTCGCCCGGCGCCTGCTGCGCGGGCGCGGTGAGCATGCCCATCAGCGCGTCGTCGGGGCCGAAGCACACCGGTGTCTGTGTCGCGTCATTCATGGAGAGCCCCCTGGAGGCGGTTGAGCGCGTCGGCCGGCACCATCGCGCTGTTGGGGTAGGGGTCGGCGGTCCAGTCGAGCTGGTGCCGGAAGTACGCAAGACGAACCGGCATGTGGCGCGACTGCTGGTCGGCGGCCCATTGCGCGGTGCGTTCGTCGTCCGGCTCGGCCAGCACCAGCGTGTCGTGCAGCGCCGTGAGCGGCAGCGATTCGGGAACCAGCGCCGCCAGCTGCGCGCGCAGCGCGGGCGAGAGCACCGTGCCGAGGGCTTCCTCGGGCACTGCATCGGGCTCCTGCGCCAGGCTGCGGTGCCAGGCCCGGTCGGGGATGCAGAAGGTGGTGTCGATGGCGGTCACGTGCTGTTCGCGCAGCAGCCGCGCATAGCGGCGCCCGTCGATCACCGGCTCCCACAGCACCAGCCGCACCGGGTCGCAGCGTCCGCCGCGCGCGGCCAGCACGGCCAGGGTGGCGCCCAGCCGCGCGCCGACCCACACGATGGCAGCGCCCGGCGCGCGACGTCGCAGTTCCTCGTGCGCCGAGCACAGGTCGCGGCGCCAGCCGTCGAATTCGCCCTCGTTCTCGTCGCCCGGCGAATCGCCCGAGCCATAGAAGTCGAAGCGCAGCGTGGCGATGCCGGCCCGCGAGAGGCGCTCGGCCAGCACCTTGAAGAAGCGATGGGTGCGCAGGCCCTCCTGCCCGAACGGTGGACACAGGAGCACGGCGGTGTTCTCGGCCCGGTCTTCCTCGGCCGGATGGAACACGCCGAAGAGCTGGCGCGAGGCCGGCCCGAACATGAGTGGCGCGAACCGAGTCATGCATGCGCCTCCAGCAGCTGCCCCGAACGGCTGGCGCGGGCTTCGGTCTGGCGCCATTCGGCGAGCGAGCCCACGCAGTCGAGCCGCGCGGGCGCCGGCCCCAGAACCAGCCAGAGGATGCGGCCGGCCACCAGCAGCTCGACGCTGCGGCAGTCCGGCTCAATGCCCACCTCGAAGCTCTGCGACGACACCAGCAGGCCGACGCCAATGGCCTTCAGGCAGGCTTCCTTGCGGGTCCAGCAGGTCAGGAAGGCCTTGTCGCGCTCGTGCGCGGGCAGGGCGGCCAGCGCTTCCTGTTCGCGCTGCGTGAAATATTCCGCCGCAAGCACCGCCGCGTCGGGCACCGAGCGCAGCAGTTCGACGTCCGCGCCCAAAGGGCCGCGCCCGCCGATGGCCAACAGCGCCAGGCCCTGGCTGTGGCTCAGCGAGAACTGGGTGCGCGTATGGCCCGACAGCGAGGGCTTGCCGAACGAGCCGGTGGCCAGGTGCAGTGCAGCGTGGTGCAGGCCGGTGTACTCGCAGAGCGCTTGCCGCAGGGCGACGTGCGCGGCCACGAAACGCTGGCGGTCGATGGGAAACCGCAAGCCGGCGGCGCGCGCGCACTCCTCCTCCGACAGGATCTGCGCGGGAGGAAGCGCAGGGAAGCTGTCCAGGTCGACATACCGGCAGATCGGCGCGTCGATGGAAAGTGCGTAGTCGGAGTTGTCCATGATCACCCCTTGCGCAGCCAGCTGCCGAGGGCGCCCAACAAGCCGCGCTGCGCGTGTGCGGCCGTGTCGGCGGCCAGTTCCGCGAGGTCGGACGGCACGCCCTGCGGCGCGGCCTGCGCCGACGAGGCGATCTGCCCGAGGTTCTCGAACAGGTAGCGCCGCGGCTCCACGCGGTGCCCCAGCGTCTGTGCCGCCTGCTGCACGGCGCGCAGCACCAGCAGCGAGTCGCCGCCGAGGTCGAAGAAGTTGTCGCTGGCGCGGATCTCGCTCACGTCGATGCCGATCACGTCGGCCCAGATCTGGGCGAGCTGCGCGTGCTCGGGGCTGAGCAGGCCCTGCCTGGCCTTGCGCTCGTCGCCGTTGGCGGCGCCGGCCGGCGCGCCCTTGTCCGTGTCGCCGGCCAGCTTGTGCAGGTAGCGCGCGCTGGCCGAGCCTTCGGTACTGGCGATCTCCGCGAGCGTGGCGCCCGGGTTGTCCGCGACGCGGCGCAGCACCTCGAGGTAGCGCTCGCGCATCTGGGCGCCGGTCTCGCGCAGGTACACGTCGGCGTTGTAGATCAGCGCGCCTTCCAGGCCGTGCGGCTTGTCCATCAGCCACACGCCGATGTCGTCGGTGGCGCCATGCTGCATCACGTGCATCTGGCGGGTCTGCAGGCTGCCGATGGAGCGCGAGCGTTCGCGCGCGTCCTGGAACGAGAACATCGACTGGTAGGGGCCGGAAGTCTTGATCTGCCCCGCATAGCCCGGCTCGGCCATCAGGCGCTCGAACGGCACCTGCTGGTTGTTCATCATCGACAGCAGCTCCTGCTTCACGTAGTGCATGAAGCTGGGCAGTGGCAACGCCATGTCCACCGCGAGCGAAACCGGCAGCACGTTGTTGAAGAAGCCCATGACGTCTTCCGTCTCGGCCTGCTGGCGGCCGCGCACGGGGTTGGCGATGACGATGGCGTCGTTGCCGGTCACCTGGGCCATGGTCAGCGCGTAGACGCCGAAGGTCAGCATGCTGAGCGTCACGTCCATTTCGCGCGCGACCTCGCGCAGCCGCTGCGTGCTTTGCAGGTCGATGCTGATCCAGTGCGCGCCGCCCTGGCCGCTCTTGCCCGCGCGGCGCGGCATGTCGGTCACGGGCGGCCGCACGGCCTTCGCGCCTTCGAGCCGGCCGCGCCAGAACGCGAGCTGTTCCTCGCAGGCGGGCTCGGTCATCCACTTCTCCAGCCACTCGGCATAGTCGCCGTGGGTGGTGGCGAGCGCGGGCAGGTTGTGCGGACGGCCGCGCTCGGCGGCGTCGTAGAGCGCGGCCAGTTCGCGCTGCATCAGGTCGAAGGACCAGCCGTCCCAGATCAGGTGGTGCGGCACGAACATGAAGACGTGCTCGTTGTCGTCGATCTGGAACAGGGTCGCGTGCATCATCGGCGCGCTGTGGATGTCGATCGGCCGGTCCGCCAGCTCCTGCATGCGCTCGGCCAGTTCGGCCTCGCGCTGGTCGGCTGGCAGGCCGCGCAGGTCGACCAGCGGCAGGGCGAATTCCACGGACTCAGCGATCAGTTGCACCGGCTTGCCGCTTTGCTGGTCGATGTCCATGCGGGTGCGCAGCGAGGGCTGGCGCCGGATCACTTCGCGCAGCACGCCTTCGAAGCGCGTTGCATCGAGCTGCCCGATCAGCCGCTGCGCCGAAGGCGCGTTGTAGACCGAGCGGCCCGGGTGCAGCTGCTCCATGAAGCGGATGCGCTCCTGCGAAAGCGTCAGCGGCGCGCTGCGGCGCTCCGGGCGGCATGCAATGGGAGCCTGCAGCCCGACGCCCGCGCCCTGCAGGCCCTGGATGGCCGCGGCCAGCTTCTCGGCCGTGGGCGACTCGAACAGCGAGCGCAGCGGCAGCGTGACCTGGAACTCGCGGCTCAGCAGCGTGGTGAGCCGCGCGGCCAGCAGCGAATGGCCGCCCACGGTGAAGAAGTTGTCGTGCATGTCGAGGCCCGGCAGGCTCAGCACCTTCTCCATGATCGCGAGCACCTTGCGCTCGTGGTCGTTGCGCGGGCCGGCGCCGCGCCGCACCTCTTCGCGCGCGGCCGCCTGCGGCGGCGGCAGCGAGACGCGGTCGATCTTGCCGTTGGCCAGCGTGGGCAGGGCATCGAGCGTCACCACGTGCTGCGGCAGCATGAAGGCCGGCAGGTGCTTGCGCAGGTGCACCATGAGTGCATCGAGGTCGAAGCCGGCGCCCGGCATCAGCGCGAGGTAGGCCACCAGGCGCACGTCGCCGGGGTTGTCCTCGCGCGCCACGACCACGCTGCGGGAGACGCCCGCAACCTCGCAGCAGCGCACCTCGATCTCGCCGGGCTCGATGCGATAGCCGCGCACCTTGACCTGGAAGTCGAGCCGGCCGAGGTGGTCGAGCAGCCCGTCGTTGCGCCAGCGGCCGCGGTCGCCCGAGCGGTACACCCTCTTCGCGGTGCCGAAGATGCGCACCGTGACGAAGCGCTCGGCGGTCAGCTCTGGACGATCGAGGTAGCCCAGCGAGACACCTTCGCCGGCGATGCAGATCTCGCCCGGCACGCCGATGGGGCAGGGCTGCAGTTCGGCATCGAGAATCCAGATCTCCGTGTTGTCGACGGGCCTGCCGATCGACACGCCGCGCGACGCGATCTCTTCGGGGCGCACGTGCCAGGCCGTGGAGTACACCGTGGTCTCGGTCGGCCCATAGCCGTTCCACAGGCCCTCCATGCGTTCGCACAGCGCCAGCGCCATGCTCGGACGCAGCGCCTCGCCGCCGGTCCAGCCGCGAAAGCCGGGGGCGCCGCCGGCCCACTGGGCATCCAGCAGGAGCTGCCACATGCCGGGCGTGGCCTGCAGGAGCGTGATCTGCTCCTGGTCGAGCGCCTGAGACAGGCGGTTGCCGTCCATGGCGACCTCGCGCTGCACCATCACCAGCTCTGCGCCCGCCGCCAGCGGCAGCAGCAGGTCGGGCACCGCCATGTCGAACGACAGGGTGGTGACGGCGGCGATCCGGTCGGCCGGGCCGATGCCCGATTCGCGCTGCATCCACTGCAGCAGGTGCGCCACGCCGCGGTGATGGGCAATGACGCCCTTGGGCAAGCCGGTCGAGCCGGAGGTGTAGATCACATACGAGGCGTCTTCGGGCCCCGGGTCGTCCGTGCTCGGCGGCAGGGTTTCGCCGGACAGCTGCCGCCAGGTGGTGTCGCGGTCGATCTCGAAGATCCGCTGGCCCGCGTCGGCGCACCAGTCGCGCGGCGTCGCGGCGATGTCCGACGTGGTCAGCATCAGGCTGAGCCGGGCGTCGCTGGCGTAGTGGTCGAGCCGCGCATGCGGAAAAGCCGGATCGAGCGGCACGTAGGACGCGCCCGCCTTCAGGATGCCCAGCATCGCGACGACCATTTCCAGGCTGCGCTCCAGGCACAGCCCCACGCGCTGACCGCGGCCCACGCCGCGCGCGTGCAATGCACGCGCCATGCGGTTCGACAGCGCATCGAGTTCGCCGTAGCTGCAGCTTCGCGCGCCGTCGCGCACGGCCGGGCGATCGGGTTGCCGAGGCACGCGCGCGACAAAGCCGGCATGTGCCAGCGGCATGCCGACCAGCGGAACGCGCGCGGGCTGCAGCTCGATCAGCGAACGCGCGGCGCCAACGGACAACACTTCGAGCCGGCTGACCGTTTCGTCCGGCTTGTGCGAGCTCGACTGCAGCACGCACTCGAACATGTCCAGCCAGCGCTGCACGCTGACGTCGTCGAACAGGTCGGTGTTGTACTGCGCCTCCACCATCAGGCCGCCATCGAGCGGGCGCAGGTTCAGGAACAGTTCGAAGTTCTCGTAGCGGCGGGGGATGGTGTCCTGCGCCACGTCGAGGCTCGTGAACGCCTCGGCGCTGCTCGCCACGTCGGGGTCGACGTTGAACGCCACGCTCACCAGCGGCAGCCGGCTCGGGTCGCGCTCGAGCGACAACTGGCCCAGCAGCGCGCCATAGGTGAGCGCCTGGTGATCGAAGGCGTCGAGCACGGCGGTGTTGCATTCGTCCATCAGCGCGTCGAAGCGCATGCCGGCATGCGTGGCGATGCGCAGCGGCAGCAGGTTCACGCAATGGCCGACCAGCCCGGGCATGTCGTGCGCGAGCTGGCCCGACGCCGGCACGCCCACGACGATGTCTTCCTGGCCCGTGAGGCGATGCAGCGTCGCGACGAAGCCGCTGAGCAGGCCGGTGAACAGGCTGGCGCCGGCCTTGGTGCTGGTCACGCGCAGGGCGCTGACGAGGCGCTTGTCGAGCAGGTGCTCGGTGCGGCGCGAATTGAAGGTGCGTGCGGCCGGACGCGGACGGTCCAGCGGCAGGTCGAGCACCGGCTGCACGCTGCCGGGGAAGCGCCCGAGCCAGTAGTCCACGTGCGCCTGCATGTCGGGATGCGCGGCCGCGGCGGCTTCCTCGGCGGCGAAGTCGGCGAAGAGCGGCGCAGCCCTGAGCTTCAGCCCGGTGCCGTTCTGCTCGGCATACAGGTGGCCCAGCTGCTCGGTGATGACACCCCAGGACCAGCCGTCGCAGACCACGTGGTGCGCCGACATCACGAGTTCGTGCTCGGCATTGCCGAGGCGGTACAGCACGGCGCGGAACAGCGGGCCATGTTCGAGCGAGAAGGGCGTGCACACCGCTTGGCCATGGGCCGAGCGCAGCGCCTGCGCGCGGGCTTCAGGCTCGAGTCCGCTCAAGTCTTGCCGGGTCAGGACGTTTCCGCTTGGATGGCTGACCAGCATGCAGGTGCCGTCCGGCGAGATCGTGGCGCGCAACGCCTGGTGGCGTTCGAGCAGCCGGTCCATGGCACGCGCCAGGGCCTCCTCGTCCAGCGCGCCGCGCAGGCGCAGCAGGACCGATTCGTTGTAGGCCATCGAGGCCTCGGTGCTGAGGGTTGCGCCGAGCCAGACTTCGCGTTGCGATTCCGTCGTGGGAATGATGCATTCGATGGCACCGTCGCTGACGATGGGCTTGAAAACGGCGTTCATGCTGCGGCCTTTCCATTGAAGATGTGCTGGCTGGGGGTGGGCGCGCCGGGCACGTACCAGAAGGGCTGGCCGTCGATGTCGCGGGCCAGCACCGAGCCTTCCTCGGTCGGCTTGTGCGCGTCGAAGCCGGCGACGGCCACGGCGCGGCGCGGCAGGAACCCGGACTCCTGCATCTCTGCGACCGATTCCTTGAATGCGTTCTGGATGAATGCGATGTCCTCGGCGCTGTGCGCGCTCGTGAGGAAGCACGGGAAGTTGTCCAGGATGTGCACGCCGCGGCTGCGCATCATTGCGAACAGCAGGTCTTGCAGCGGGTGGTCCTCGAGCCAGCTCACGCGCCACAGCGACGCGAAGTGGCGGATCTCGATAGGCGCGCCGACTTCCTTGCACCAGCCCGAAAGCTCGGCGGCCATGGTGGCGGTGCTGCTGTTGAGTCCGGCCTGCAGCGCGGGGCCGGCTTCCTTCAGGTGGGTGAGCGAGGCCTTGGCCGCGGCGAGCGCGAGCGGATGGCGCACGAAGGTGCCGGCGAAGTAGGTCACGCCGACGCCCGGAATCGAGTCGTCGCCGTACTGCCAGGCGCCGCCGTCGAGCGCGTCCATGAACTCGCGCTTGCCGGCGATCACGCCGACCGGGAAGCCGCCGCCGATCACCTTGCCGTAGGTGGCGAGGTCGGCGCGCACGCCGAACAGCTCCTGTGCACCGCCCAGCGCGGTGCGAAAACCGGTGATGACCTCGTCGAAGATCAGGCAGCAGCCGCTCTTCGCGGTGATGTCGCGCACCTCGTGCAGGAACTCGCGCGGCTGGAAGTCGGGGCGGCGGCTCTGCACCGGCTCGGCCAGCACGGCGGCGAGGTCGTCGGCGTTCTCGCGGATGAACGCCAGCGCCTCGGGCGTGCCGTAGTCGAGCACGCGGATGTCGCCGAACATGCCGCTCATCACGCCCGGCGCTGCCGACAGGCCCTTGCCGCCCTTGCCGGCGCGCACCAGCACCTCGTCGAAGGTGCCGTGGTAGGAGCCGGTGAACACCACCACCGTGCTGCGGCCGGTGACGGTGCGCGCGATGCGCAACGCGGCCATCACGGCTTCGGAGCCCGTGTTGCACAGGCCGGCGCGGTCGCTGCCCGTGAGCTCGCAGATGAGCGCCGTGACTTCGGCCGCCAGCGGATGCTGCGGGCCGATCTCGTAGCCCTGGTCGAGCTGCCTGCGCACGGCCTCTTGCACGAAGTCGGGCTGCCAGCCGAACATGTTCATGCCGAAGCCGTTGAGCGCGTCGACGTATTCGTTGCCGTCGAGATCCCACATCTTCGAACCCTTGGAGCGCTCGATGACGATCTGGTAGGTGATCTCCTTCGTGATCGGGCGGAAGCCGTTGACCACGCGCGGGTCGGCCATGTGGGGGCGGTTGGCGGCGGTGAACTCCTTGCTCTTGCGCGTGCGCTCGACATAGCGCCGGATGAAGGCGGCGAGGCGTGCCTTCTGGCGGCCGCTGGGTTCGGCCATGCGCTGGGTGTGGATGCGCGCGATGGCGCCGAAGGCCTTGGACACGTCGTAGCGCACCGGCTCCTTCTGCGCGGGCTCCTCGGACGGAACTGCAGCCACCGGCTGGGCCGGCACGGCCTGCAGCGTCATCAGCGGCGCGGCCGGCGCTGCACCCGACAGCAGTGCGAGCTGCTGGCGCATCAGTTCCATCTGCTGCGAAATCAGCTGCGACAGCTGCGCGTCGCCCGCGGTACCGCCTTGCATCGGCATGTACACGGGCACCGGCTGGCGCGGCGCGGCCTGCGGCACGGCAACGGCACTTTCCACCGGCGCTGCCGCGACGGCGGGTGCAACGGCCGGCGCAGGCGCTGCCTCAGGCGGCAGGCTCTCGCGCAGGAAAGCCGAGAGCGAGTCGAAGCAGCGGTATTTCTCCATCAGCTGGCGGAAGCTGAGGTTGACCTTGAAGTGCTTCTTGATCTGCGTGGCCGCCTGGGTCAGCGTGAGCGAATCCAGGCCCAGCTCGCCGAAGGGCGCGTGTCCCTCCGCCTGTGCCATGTCGAGGCCGGAGATGTCCTCGAACAGGGTGCGCAGGCGTGCGTCCATGGACGAGGCGGGAGGGGGAAGAGGCGAGGGCGTTGCTGCTGCGGTCACGATCGGCTCCAGGGAAATGGGTGGAATGAAAGAGGCAGGGGCCGCGACCGCAGCGCTGACGGATGCGGTCGCGGTGGAAAGGGGGAGAAGGGTGGGTGCGGCGATGTCGACCCAGAAGCGCTTGCGCTCGAACGGCGTGGTGGGCAGGCACACGCGCTGGGCGCCGTTGCGTGCAGCGAGGCGCGACAGCTCGACCTCGGCGCCGCAGGTCCACAGGCGGCCCAGCGCCAGCCGCAGGGTGCGAGCCTCTTCGGCCGGCTCGCCGTGCAGCAGCGGCACGACGCTGCTCGCGCCGTGCTGGCGCACCAGCGTGGAGAGCATGTTGCGCGGGCCGGCTTCCACGAACAGCGGGTTTGCCGTCTGCGCCATCGCGCAGCGCACGGCCGGCGAGAAGCGCACGGTTTCGCGCAGGTGCCGGGCCCAGTAGGCCGGGCTGGTGGCTTCGGCGTCTTCGAGCGGCTGGCCGGTCAGCGTCGAGTAGATCGGCGTCTGCGGCGCACGCAGCGCAACCTTGCCGACCAGTGCCTCGAAGGGCGCGACAGCCGCGTCCATCATGGCGGAGTGGAAGGCGTGCGAGGTCTGCAGCGGGCGGGCCGGAATGCCGTCTGCTTCCAGTGCCGCCTGCAGCGCCGCGATGGCGTCGAAGGGGCCGGCGGCGACGCAGGCCGTGGGGCCGTTCTCGGCGGCGAGCGACAGCTGCGGGCCGAGCCGGCCGGCCAGTTCGGCCGCGCCCAGGCGCACCGACAGCATCGCGCCCGCTGGCTGGGCCTGCATGAGCGCGCCGCGGCGGGCCACGAGCCGGGCGGCGTCTTCGAGCCGCATCACGCCCGCGAGCACGGCCGCAACGAATTCGCCGACGCTGTGGCCGATCAGCGCATGCGGCCGAGCGCCCAGTGCCAGCAGCCGCCGCGCGAGTGCGTATTCGAGCGTGAAGATCGCGGGCTGCGTGACGGCCGTGGGCACCAGCGACTGCGCGTCGCCGGAGAACATGCGCTCGCGCAGGTTGAAGTCGGTCGCGCCGTCGAAAGCGGCCATGCAGTCGTCGAACGCGGCGGCGAACACCGGGTCGTTCGCGCGGAGGTTCTTGCCCATGCCTGCGTACTGCGCGCCCTGCCCGGGGAACATCAGCACGAGCTGCGGTGCGCGCGAGGCGGTGCGGCCGCTGGCGCGGCTGGGCGAGTCGGCGCTGCGCAGGGCCGCGACGGCTTCGGCCGTTCCGCTGGCGACCACCGCTCGGCGGAAGGTGTGGGCCTTGCGACCGACCGCGAGGGTGTGCGCCACGTCGGCCAGCGACAGTTCGGGGTGCGCCTCGAGGTGCGCCGCGAGCTGCTCGGTGGCCGTGTCGAGCGCGGCCTCGGAGCGCGCCGACAGCGGCAGCACGTGGTCGCCTGTCGCCGCCGGCGAGGCCTGCCGCGGTGGCGCTTCTTCGACGATGACGTGCGCGTTGGTGCCGCCGACGCCGAAGGAACTGACGCCTGCGCGGCGCGGCTGGTCGGCGCGCGGCCACGGCTGCAGGCTCGCCGTGACGTGGAAGGGTGTGCGCGCGAAGTCGATCGCCGGGTTCGGCGCGCTGAAATGCACGGTCGGCGGAATCTGTTCGTGATGCAGCGCCAGCGCCGTCTTGATGAGGCCGGCCGCACCGGCCGCCGTGACCATGTGGCCGACGTTGCTCTTGAGCGAGCCGAGCGTGCAGTAGCCGAGCGCATCGGTGTGCTCGGCATAGGCACAGGCCAGCGCCTCGACCTCGATCGGGTCGCCCATCGGCGTGGCGGTGCCGTGAGCCTCCACGTACGAGATGCTGCGCGCATCGACGTCGGCCGCCGCGAGCGCGGCCCGGATCACCGCCGCTTGCCCGTCGACGCTGGGCGCCGTGAAGCTGGCCTTGGAGCCGCCGTCGTTGTTCACGCAGGCGCTGCGCAGCACGGCGTAGATGGTGTCGCCATCGGCCTGCGCGTCGGCCAGCCGCTTGAGCAGCACCACGGCCGCGCCGTCGCTGAAGACCGTGCCCCGCGCCTGCGCATCGAAGCTGCGCGTGCGGCCGTCGGGCGAGAGCATCGAGCCCTCGTTGTAGAGATAGCCGCTGCGCGGCGGGCAGGTGACCGAGGCGCCGCCAGCGAGCGCCATGTAGCACTGGCCCGTGCGCAGCGCATGGAAGGCGTGGGCCACGGCCACCAGCGAGGTCGAGCAGGCGGTATGCACGCTGACGGCCGGGCCTGTGAGGTTGAGCCGGTTCGCCACCCGCGTGGTGATGTAGTCCTTCTCGTTGGCCAGCATCACCTGGAACTCGCCGACCGGCTCCACGAGGTCGGGCCGGGTGCTCACGTGGCGCTGGAAGTAGGTCGCGTTGTACATGCCGGCATACACGCCGACCGGGCCCGGCGCGGCATCGGGCACGTAGCCGGCGCGTTCCAGGCATTCCCAGCAAATCTCGAGGAACACGCGCTGCTGCGGGTCCATCAGCTGTGCTTCCTTCGGGCTGATGCCGAAGAAGGCGGCGTCGAAGTCCTCGATGCCGTCGATCACGCCGCGTGCGCGAACGTAGGACGGGTCGCTGCGCAGGGCCTCGCTCACGCCGGCGTCGAGCGTGGCGTCGTCGAAGAAGCTGATGGTGTCGCGCCCGGCAACGAGGTTGTCCCAGAACTGCTCGACGTCGGCCGCGCCGGGAAAGCGTCCGGCGGTGGCGACCAGGGCGATGGCGTCGTGAATGCCGGCGTCCGGCCGCGCTGCAAGGGTGGCCGCTGTGGTCGGTCGATCCTCCGAGACGACCACAGCGGCCGAGGCGGGCAGATCACCCGCCTGCTGCATCCGCGCACCGATCGCTTTTGGCGTGGGATTGCGGAAAAAAAGGTTGGTCGACAACGGCAGGCCGGTGCCGCGCTGCAGGTCGGCGAGCACCTGCAGCACCAGCAGCGAATCGCCGCCGAGGTCGAAGAAGTTGTCGTTGCGCCCGACCTTCGAGATGCGCAGTGCGCGGGCGAAGGCCTCGCACACCTGCTGTTCAACGGTGTCGCGCGCTTCCTCGAAGGGCTGGGCGAGTTCGGGGCGTTCGCCGGCCGGCTCGGGCAGCGCCCTGCGGTCGAGCTTGCCATTCGGCGTGACGGGCAACTGCGCGAGCCATACCTGGGCAGCAGGAATCAGCGCCGCGGGCAGCCGGGCCGCGAGGTGCGTGCGCAGGGCGTCCCACGAAACCTTCTGCGAGCGCGCGACGAGATAGGCCACAAGGCGCAGCTGGCCGCTGCCGTCGGGCCGCGCGACCACGGCGCAGGACTGGATGTCCGGGTGGGCGAGGATCGCGGCCTCGACCTCGCCGGTCTCGATGCGGTGGCCGTGGATCTTCACCTGGCCGTCACGACGTCCGATGAACTCGACGGTGCCGTCGGGCAGCCAGCGCGCGAGGTCGCCGGTGCGGTAGAGCCGCTCGTCCGCACCGCCGAAGGGGTCGGGCACGAAGCGTTCGGCATCGAGCGCGGGCTGCCGCAGGTAGCCGCGGGCCAGGCCGTGGCCGCCGATGCAGAGTTCTCCCACGAAGCCCGTCGGCAGCAGTGCCATCGAGGGGCTCAGCACGCGCAGCACGGTGTCCTTGATGGGACGCCCGAGCGGAATCGAACGCAGGTCTTCCGGCAGCGGCAACGCGATGCGGTGCGTGGCCGCGAAGGTCGTGCACTCGGTGGGGCCGTAGCCGTTGCTCAGCGTGAGGCCGGGCAGGGCGGCCAGCGCGCGCCGCACGTGCGGCACCGACAGCGCTTCGCCGCCGGTGAACAGGTGCCGCAGGCCAGAAAGATGGGCCGGGTCGTCGTCGACCACGGCGTTGAACAGCGCGGCGGTGAGCCATGCCGTGTGCACGTCGTGGCGCGCGATGGTGCGCGCGAGGCCGGCACCCGTGGGCACGGGCTCTTCGTGCACCACGCAGCAGCCGCCGTTGAGCAGCGGACCCCATATTTCGAGCGTGGCCGCGTCGAAGCCCAGCGGCGCCGCGTGCAGCATGGTGCGGCCCGGAGCGAGCGCGACGTAGTCCACGCCCACCACCAGCCGCAGGATCGAGCGGTGGCAGATCTCGATGCCCTTGGGCGTGCCCGTCGAGCCCGAGGTGTACATGACGTAGGCCACCGATTCGGCGTCGATCGCCGGCGGGTTCCATGCACTTCGATTTGTCTTGTCTTCGTACTCGTCGAGCAGCAAAACGCCGTGGTGGGGGGGGATCAGGTGGTGGTGCGCCTGCATGGTGAGCACGTGGTGCGCACGCGCCTCGCCGAGCATGTAGGCGATCCGTTCGGGCGGGAAATCGGTGGGCACCGGCACGTAGGCGCCGCCAGCCTTGAGGATGCCGAGCTGGGCCACGATGGCGGCCATCGAACGGTCGAGCAGCAGGCCGACGCCGTCGCCGCTGCGAACGCCCAGGCACTGGAGGCGCCGCGCGAGTTCGTCGGAGCGCCGGTCGAGTTCGCCATAGCTCATTTGCGCATCGCCTTGCGCGATGGCAATGGCATCGGGGGCGGCCGCGGCCTGGCGGCTGAACACGCCGGTTACCGTGGTTGCCGGGTCCACCGGGGCGAGGGGGGTGTTCCAGGCTGTGAGCTGATCGGCGCGATCGGTGCGCGGCAGCGTGCGGATGTCGTCGAGGGCGGCATCGGGGCGCTCCAACAGATCTTGGGCGGTGTCGGCAAGGGCAGCGAGCAGCTGTTCGATTGCGGCGGCGTCCATCGAGCCCGTGGCTGCATCTATATGAAGCAGTGCCGAAGCGGCGTCGAAGCGCAGCCGCACGGGGGCGTCGGCGTGGACCTCTTCGCGCAGCCAGAGCGAGTCCGGTGGCGCAATGGCCTGCGGTGATTGCGACGCTGCGCGGCGGGCCAGGTCCAGTTCAGCCAGCCAGGTACCCGCGGCCTTGGTGGCGTCGAACGCGACGGTGGTCGAGCAGCGCGCCGGGGCAACGCCCGCCTCGTGGAGCACGGGCCAGAGGCTTCCGAGCCAGCGCGACTGCAGCAGCAGCCATGCGCCCGCGAAGAGGGCGTCCGGCAGCTGGCCGGTGGCGGCGAGCCATTGGCTCCAGCGCCGGGCAAAGCCGGGCTCGAGCGCCAGCGAACCGGCGCAGCCGCCGGCTGTTCCTTCCGGCTTGCATCGCGGCACGAACAGGTCTTCCAGGGCGAGGCCCGGAGAGCTTTCCTGCGGCTGCGAAACACTTTGAATTTCCATCTAAATATCCCAAAAGAAATACAATGGAAGCAATTGGGCAAATGGAAATTCCATTTGCCCAATTAATGGGGGAGCATTTGTTGTGTTCTTTTCGTGACTTCATCCTAGGAGCTTTCCCGGGGCCAATGTGCGCACTTTAGGCCTAGGTTACAAATGGATAAGGTTATTTCTAAAACGTACTACCCGAATCATCCAGTTTGAGGTAGCTGATGCGCGATTTGGAGGAGGCAAGCCCGTGCGCGAGCCACTTTCGAGGGTCGAAAGTCGGGGCTGAAGCGGGGTACTCCTGGGGAGAAATGCCGAAATTCCGGAGGAAAGCGCCTTGCATGGGGCGGCCTGGCGTGAGCCCGTGGGTCTTGGGTCCGCTCTCTGTAGTCATGCGAAAAACGGGGCATTTTGCTGTCGAAAAATGAAACATCCTCCCGGCGGTGGCTGTTATCAATTCGCCCCGTCTGTAACTGGATAAAAAATATCTGTACAAAACCTTGGATTTGAAAAGACTGAAAGAAGCGCCCGCTTCCGTGCGAATCAATCCTTTCCAAGGTCGAAAATGATTTGCGAAATCCTATTGCCCGATGTTGTTCTGACGCCTTGCGATCACTATCTGAAATCAATTCTCCAGAACAATTCAGATGCATTGACCGCCAATGCCACATATTTCGGCAATGCGGCCTGGGCGCAGGAATATCTGGATTTCTGTCACCGCGATGCCCACTTCCGCAGCCGCTGGCTCGCCGCCGGGGGCGATTGGACGGACAAGGTCGTCATCGACCTGGGTTGCGGGCCGGGCAATGTCTTCGCCACGCTGGGCGGAAAGCCCAGGCTGCTCATCGGCGTGGACGTGGCCCCGGGCTCGCTGGAACTGGCCGCGGGCCTCGGCTACACCACGGTGCTGGCGGATGCGGCGCATACGCCGTTCCGCTCGCGCGTGGCGGACATCGTGGCCATCAATGCCGCGCTGCACCACTGCGACGACATGACGGCCGTGCTGCGCGAGGGCGCCCGCCTGGTGAAGCCTGACGGCATCCTGATCACCGATCACGATCCCCAACTGACGGCATGGGACTACAAGGGTCTGGCCAGGATGCTGTGGGACGCGCGGCTGTGGGTCTACCGCATGACAGGGCGCGGTTTCCACAAGACCGGCAGCCAGCAGTCGTGGGGGCTGAGGACCGAGGTCCATCACCGGCCCGGCGACGGCGTGACGAAGGAATTCTTCGAATCCACGCTGCGGCCGCTGGGCTTCGATGTCCGCGTGCATCCGCACAACCACCGGATAGGCGCCGAGGCGCTCGCCGGCGAGGTCGGGCGGGCCCAATGGAAATACCGCATGGGCAACGTGCTGTCCGGCCGCGACCCGGCTTCCCCTGCGAGCGCGCTGTCGTTGATGTGCATCGCAAGGCGCACGGCAGGGGGAGAACCGGAGGCGGGTTGAACACCCCGCGACTGCTGGTAGCCTTCCCGGATTCTTCGAACGCGGTCCCCGGAGCACCGGGGAGCGCGAGATTCAGGTCATCAAGGAAGGAATCCGCTAGTGGTTGTGACAGGAAGGAACTGGCGCGCGGGCATTGCGCTGACCGCGGCATTGATGGTGGCAGCGTGCTCCACCTCACCCAAGGCGCCGGTGGCGGGACCGGGCGAGTACGTCGTCCAGCCGGGCGACACGCTCTATCGCATTGCGTCAAAGGCGGGGCGTTCGCCGGGCGAGGTTGCGCGCTGGAACAACCTGCAGGACCCCGATCGGCTCGAGGCAGGGCAGGTGCTGCGCGTGGTCCCGCCGGGCGGCGCGTCGTCCGAGCCGCCCCACGCAAGGAGCGCAGGCGCCGAGCGCCCGGAGCGTTCGAGGCCGCCCCGGGCCGCGGTGCCGGAGCCGGAACCGGCCGCACCACCCGCATCGCGGCGAAGCGACTGGAGTTGGCCCGCGCAGGGCCAGGTGATCGCGGGCTTCAACGGCAGCAGCAACAAGGGCATCGACATCGGCGGCAGCCTCGGCGAGCCGGTGATGTCCATCGGCGCGGGCAAGGTGGCCGTGACCGAAACGCTGCGCGGCTACGGCAGCGTGCTCATGGTCGATCACGGCGGCTCCTACATGTCGGTCTATACCAATGTGCGCTCGATGCTGGTGAAGCAGGGCCAGCAGGTGCAAAGAGGCCAGAAGATCGCCGAGATCGGCGGCGCCGACGGCGGGCGCGCGATGCTCCACTTCGAGATCCGCCACCGCGGCAATGCGGTCGATCCGCGGCAGTACCTGCCTGCGAGGTGACCGCGGCGGCGCGGCCTCTGGCGAAAGGCATCCCCCGAATTGGTGATATCGCGGCGCCGGCGGAATGCGCAGACTCTCGCCCTCACTCTGTACTGGAGCGGCTATGGAACTCGTGCACTGGATGTTCGTCATTCTTGGCATCGCGCTGGCGCTGACCACGCAATGGTTCCTTCTTGCCCCCTTCAGTCTCGACTGGCAGCCGCTGCGTGCCCGGATTGCCGAACAGGTCACCCAATCGGCCGCGCTGCTGGAAGAGTGCGCGTCGGCGATCGACTCCAGGTTCTAGCCGTCCGCCTGCCGCGAGGGCCGCGCCAAGCTCGACGCGTCCCCGGCCCCTCTAAGATGCTCGCTGTTTTTTAGATGACCTGAAGACGCGAGAGGCAAGGGGAGGGCCGCGCATGATTTCTTTGCTCCACACCGCGGACTGGCAGATTGGCCGCGTGTTCTCGCAGTTCGAACCCGACGACGCCGCGGCGCTGTTCGAGGCGCGCTTCAAGGCGGTCGAGCTGCTGGCCGGCATCGCCGCCGAACGCAAGGTCGACGCCGTACTGGTCGCGGGCGACGTGTTCGATCTGCAGACCGTGTCCGACAAGACCATCCGCCGCATGTTCAATGCCATGCAGGGCTTTGCCGGCCCCTGGCTGCTGATTCCGGGCAACCACGACTCCGCGCTGAGCGAATCGGTCTGGAGCAGGGCGCAGCGGCTGGGCGCCATCGCGCCGAACGTCGTCTGCTGCCTGGAGCCCAAGCCGCACACCGTGGCCGGCAAGTTCACGCTGCTGCCGGCGCCGCTCACGCAGCGCCACACCTATGGCGACCTCACCGAGTGGTTCGCCACCGCCGAGCCCGACGAAGAAGAAGGCCTGCCCCGCATCGGCCTCGCGCATGGCAGCGTGCAGGGCATCCTCTCGGAAGACATCGACTCGACCAACCCCATCGCCGCTGGCCGCGCGATGCAGGCACGGCTCGACTACCTCGCGCTCGGCGACTGGCACGGCACCCGGCAGATCGACGAGCGCACCTGGTACGCGGGCACGCCCGAGACCGACCGCTTCAGGGCCAACGATTCGGGCCAGGCGCTGCTGGTCGGCATCGCCGGAGTTGGCGCGGTGCCGGTGGTCGAGCCCATCCGCACCGGCCAGTTCGACTGGCAGCAGTGGGAGCCACGGCTCGCTGTGGCTTCCGACATCGACGAGCTGGTGCAGAAGCTGGAGCAGATCGGCAGCAGCGACGTGCTGCAGCTGCGCGCCCAGGGCAGCTGCGACCTCGCCGGCCACAACCGGCTGAACGACGCCCTCGACGCCGCGCGTGCCCGCGCCCGCGCGCTGGTGTGGGAAGGCGAGGCGCTGCGGCTGGAGCCGACCGAAGACGACATCCAGGCGCTGCACGCCGATGGCTTCGTCGGCGAGGCGCTGCAGGCATTGCGCGAGCAGCAGGGCGGCACCGATGCCGAGCTGGCCCGAGACGCACTGCTCACGCTGGCGCGAATCCTCGGCGCGCAGCAGGGCAGTTCTTCGCAGGCGGGAGCCGGCGCATGAAGCTGCAGCGTCTACGCATCGAGAACTTCAAGCTGTTCCGCGCGCCGCTCGAAATCGACGGCCTGACGGACGGGCTCAATCTTTTCGCCGCACCCAACGAGTCGGGCAAATCGACCGTCGCGGAGGCGATACGCGCCGCCTTCTTCGAGCGGCATCGCTCGAACGTGGTTGGTCATCTGCGGCCTTGGGGCGAGAGCTCGGTAACTCCAACAGTGGAAGTTGATTTCGAACTCGATGGAAAGCCATGCCGGCTCGCCAAAGGCTTCCTCGGGAAGAAACGCTGCGAGCTGGTGATCGATGGAGCGCACATGGATGGCGCAGCAGCAGAAGATCATCTCGCGGCATTGCTTGGCTTTAGCTTCCCAGAAAAGGGCGTCAGTGCACCAAAGCACATGGGGATTCCAGGATTGCTGTGGATCAAGCAGGGCACATCGCAAGACATAGCTGAATCAGTGGGCTTTGCGAGCGATCACCTACGCAGCGCGCTTGGTGAGTCACTGGGCGAACTGGCCTCCAGCAACGGCGATGCGGTGTTGAAGGCTGTGGATGTTGAGCGCAACGAGCTGCTCACACAAAGCACCGGTGTTCCGCGCGGCGCCTTCGACGAAGCCCTCAAGTTGCGCATAAAACTCGAAGCCGATCTCGAACGGCTGAACGCCGACATCGAGTCGTACCAATCAGGCGTCGACCGCCTCTCCGCGCTACGACGCGACCACCAGCGCGACGAAGCCGCGCGGCCGTGGGCGGTATTGCGGGAACAGCTCGTCGTCGCGCAGCAGCGGCTCGACGAAGCCCGGGGGCTGGACGAGAAGAAGACCGCGCAGGAGGCCGCGCTCAGGCAGATCGCCGCGCAGGTGAATTCATGGCGCACCCAGCTCCAGGCGATGGAGCGCGAGGAAGGCTCGCTCGCCCAGCGGGAGACGAATCTGCAGAGGACGCAGGAAGCCTTGGCCAAGGCGCTCGGCGAACTGCAGGCCTGGGAGCCGCGCCACGCGGCCGCGACGAAGGCCGATGCCGAGGCACGTGAAAACCTCCGTCTGGCGCGACAGGCTGCCTCACGCATCGCGCAGGAGAAAACCGTCGAAAGCCTGGCCGAGCAGCTCGCCACGCTTTCGCAGAGCCACGAGAAGGCGAAGGCCGAGCAGGAAAAGGTCACGCGCCTTCAGGCTGAGGCGCAGGCGCTCGCGGTGCCGGATGGCGAGCTCAAGCGCCTGCGGCATTGCGCGGACGCGCTTCGCACGGCTCAGACGAAGCTCGATGCAGTGGCAACAGCCCTGGAGTTCGAACTGCAGCCCACAGCCAAGGTCCGTGTGGCCGGCGTGGAACTGTCGGGCTCGAAGCGCCAGACCGTCATCGCCCGCACCGACATCGAGATCGAAGGCGTGGGCCGCATCAGCGTGCTGCCGGGCGGCACCGACCTGGAAAGCCTCGCCATCGAGCGCGACCGCGCGCGTGACGAACTCGCGGCGCTGCTGCAAGGCCTGCGCGCGGAAAGCGTGGCGGCGGTCGAGGAGCGCGCGCGGCAGCAGGTTCTGCGCAAGGGCGAAGCCGGTGCCGCTGAAGCCGTGCTGGCGGCGCTGGCCCCCAAGGGACTCGGCACGCTCGCTGCCGACGTGGCGACGCGCGAAGCCCGCCTCGCGGAAGCCCGGCAGGTGTTGCAGGCGATGCCATCCGTGCCGGCTGCAGGCATCGCTGTGCCTTCGGCCGAATCGGAGGAGGGCGCCGCGCGCGCCACATTGGAGGTGGCCGTCGCCGGCCTCAACGACGCGAAAGTCGCGGCGGGCAATGCACGCGAACAGGTAAAGGCCGCCGAAGACGAGCTCGCCGCCGTCAAGGCCACCTTGAGCGATCCCGCCCGCGCCGGCAGAAAGACCGAAGCCGGCGGCGCGCTGACCGACGCGCTGGCGCAGCAGTCGGCGATGCAGGACAGGCTCGCGGAGTTGGCCCAGCGGCTGCAGACCGTCAACCTGCCGGTGCTCGCGCAGGACGTGGAGCGGCTGGAGCGCAGCGCAAGGCAGGCCGAGGCCGCGCACAGCCAGCGCGCCAACGAAATCACCCGGCTCGAAGTCGAACTGGAAACCAAGGGCGCGATGGGCCAGGAAGAAGCCGCCTCGGAGAAGCAGCGCGAACTCGACCACGCCAAGCGCCGCTGCACCGAACTCGAACGCCGGGCGAGGGCGCTCGACCACCTTCTGAAGCTGTTGCGCGAGAAGCGCTCGGCCCTGGCGCGGCGCCTGCGCGCGCCGCTGCAGAAGCACCTCGACCACTATCTGCAGATTCTTTTTCCCGGTGCGCAGATCGAAGTCGGCGACGATCTCTCGCCCGGCCGCATCACGCGCCAGGGCCTGCGCGGCGCCCAGAGCGGCGAGTTCGAGGAACTCAGCGTGGGCGCACGCGAGCAAATGGGCGTGGTCGCCCGGCTGGCCTACGCGGACCTGCTGAAGGAAGCGAACAAGCCGACGCTGCTCATCCTTGACGACGCGCTGGTGAACACCGACGAAGAGCGCCTGCGGCAGATGAAGCGCGTGCTGTACGACGCGGCACAGCGGCACCAGATCCTGATCTTCAGCTGCCATCCCGAGGCCTGGCGCGATCTGGGCGTGGTGGCGCGAAGCATTCCCTGAAGCCGTCTTCCAGTTTTGGCGGCTCGACGAGCGGGCGAGAGCCCGGCCGGTTTCCACAGTGATTGCCCGGTAGTCCAACTCGTCGAGCCGCCGCCCCGTTTGGGCGTGGCTATACTGCGCCGGTCACGTCAAAAAGAGGCGTGATCGGGATTGGACTCCCGTTGAAACCACTGCGTCGCAAGCCGCAGTCACCCCGCAGGGTCTGCGGCTTCGTCGTTCGTGCTTCCAGTTTTGGCGGCTCGATGGGCGGGCGCAAGCCCGGCCGGTTTCACGCAAGTGGTTTCCCGGTAGTCCAACCCGTCGAGCCGCCGCCTCCGCTTGGACTCGGGTGCGTCGGTTTCTGCAAACCGAAACCCTTGGAGGCCATTCATGGCTGCATCCGCTCGCGCATCCGCGCGCGTCTCTTCCCCTTCCGAATCTTCCGCCTCACAGAGCGCCGAGCTGCTCGCGCTGCAGCTGTGCGACGACATCGGCGGCCTTCAGGCGATGCAGCGCGCGTATGCGTGCCTCGAAAAGCTCATCGTCCAGCAAGGGGTGAGCGATACGCCGGAGGTCTATCCGAGCCGGGCCGAACTCGCGGCGCTGGTGGGCGTGGTCAACGAGGAACTGCAACGGCGAATCGAAGCGGCGGACGCCACGGCGCAATCACTGCGCGCCGGCCTGGGAAAGGGCGGCACGCAGTGAATACGCTCCCGGCTACTTGTTCGCCGGCACGAAGAACAGATATTCGCCGCGCCCCAGTTCGGGCGTGATCGTGTAGCCCGCGCACAGGTCCTCCGTGCACTGGATGACGATCACGCGCGGCCAGATGGTCGCGGCCGTGGGAAAGCCTGGCAGGTACTGCGGCACGTGCCACACGCCGAGGGAGCCGACCGGCAGCGCGTTCTCGGTGCCCCGTGCGTTCTGCAGGCCGCTGCCCATATTCATCCGCTCGACGCGCAGCGTGGGCTGCACGGCCGCGGCCGCCGCTGAAGTTGCCGCGCAGCAGGCCGCCAGCCAGAGGAGGAGTACGGTCCTGGTCATTTGGCGCTCCGTGCGGTCATTGCGCGGCGGATGCCGGACGCGGTGCGGCCGCGATGTCGTCCACCCGCTGGTCCAGCATGAGCGACGCGGCACGGATGGACGCCACTTCGCCCGGTTCGATCGGCGTTACCGTGGCGCTGACGACGGGCATCGTGACCACCGCGGTGGACTCTTCCGGCGCAGCCGCAGCTTGCTGCTGCTGCGGTTGCTGCGGGGCAGGCGCGACTTCCGCAACGGGCGCGGGCAGCGTTGCCGGGGCGGCTGGAGGAATGACAGCCACGGGCTGTGAAGCCACCGGCATCGGGGCCGGCGCGGGTGCTGGTGCCACGACAGCCACCGGCCGCGGCGGTGCGGCTGGTGCCCCGCTTGCCGATGCCTGCGGCCCGTAGGCCGTCACGCGCTCGTCTGCTGTCATTGACTGCGGGCACTTGGTCCCGGTCATTTCCAGCGCTGCCATGGCCGCCGGGTCCATGCAATCCATGGCGAGCGACGCCGCCTTCATGCCCTTGTTCCAGAGCTCGCGGCTCATCTTCAGGCGCTTGCAGTGCTCGTCCGTCCAGGTGGTGCCGAAACTGAGCCCTACGCCCGGGCCGTTCGCGCTGGCGCTCGAGCTGCCCATGCAGGTGTCGTTGCTCGTCGTCAGGTTGGGTCCGTTGACCGACGGCACGTTCTTGATCGTGTAGCTGCCGCGGTAATCGACGGTGTTCGTCGTCGCACCCGTGTTGTTGACGTTCTGGTTGCTGGTCATCGTCGACTGGGTGGTCACGCTCGCGGGACTCGCGAACGTCACCGACTGGCTGTTGCCCTGGGCCGATGTCGTGGCCGAGCTCGAAGATCCGTTGTTCGCACCGGTGTTGGTGTTGGTCTGCTGGGCAACGGCCGCTGCGGACACGGTCAGCAACGCGAGGAAAAGCAGTTTTTTCATTTTCTCGACTCCTTTGAGGACTGGGGAGAGGCACGGGCCTCTCCCCATTTCCAGGTTCAGCAACCGGTCTGCGCGAAGCTCAGGGAGCCGATGCGGTTGCGCCCGCGCCAGCCGTGCCGCTGGTGCCGCCACCGTTGGTGAAGCCGGCGGCATTGCCGAAGGCGAGGTTGGTGACACCGAAGGAGCCGCCGGTGGAGCCGGCCGTGGCCGAGGTGCTCGTGCCGTTGATCGGGCCGTTGATGGCGCCCGACGAGGCGTTGTAGCCCGAGGTCGTGGTGGAAGTGCGGGTTACCACGGCGAGCCCGCCGCCAGGGCCTGCTGCCGTCGCTGCGGTGTTGTTGGTGGTGGAAGAGGCTGCACCGCCTGCGCTGCCGCTCACGTGCGTGGCGCCGCCAGCGGAGTAGTTGGCCATGCCTGCCGAGGTCGCGTTGGCGGAGGCATTGGCACCGCCCGTGGCCAGGCCGTTGCCGGTTGTTGCTGCCACGCTGGTCACGCGACCGGTGGTCGTCGCCGAGCCGCCTGCCGTCGCACCGCCCACGGCGAAGCCAGGAACCGCGAATGCGCCGCCCGAAGCATTGGCATTGGCCGCCGAGCTGGACGTGGCCGAGTTGTAGCTCAGTGCGCTTCCCGTGCCGGAACTGGCAGCGACCGATCCGGCGGAGCTGGAGGAGCCGGTCGTCGTGGAGGTGGCTGCGATTGCGGTGCTGCCGACGGTTGCCGACGCGACGCCGCCGACCAGGACTACCGCGATGGCGATGAGAGTCTTCTTCATGATGCTTCCTCGAATGGTGTGAAACAAACCTGATCGCCGGAACCCGGCCATCAGCTGACGGTCGGTGACGCGGAACGGAATGGATGCGTGACGACCGGGGTGCAGTTTCAGCGTCGGGGAAGCAACGAAGAATGCCCTGTGCTGGTTAGCACAAGGCTATGGCGAAAGGCATGGGTGAGTCCCTTGCCGGTGGGGCGGAAAAATGCTGCCGCCATACGGTGGCCGCGGGGGAAATTACGGCATTCGACGACCGGTCAGGTAGATGGAAACCGGATGAAAGCGAAGTAATCGAATCTGCTGCCCGCCGTCGATGTCTCCCGTGTCTACGCCTGGAGGAGCTCGGCGCGCCCTCGGCGGCATCCCTGAGCTCGCTGAACCTTCGCAACACGGTAGCCAATGGCGCCAGTTCCGGCCAACTGGCCATCCGGCCATCGGCTGGTTGTCACGCTGCACCAGAGCGTTTTGTCATGCTCCCGCCCCGCACGGGCAGGGCGCTTGACTCCCCCAAGAAAGGGCGCTTCGCTCATGTGCGAAGGCGGCGTGATTCCTAAAGTCATCCCCAGGCCGAACGCTTCTGCCCATACCGGGCAAACAGACAGTTCAGGCCGGTCACGACAACCGGGGAACACACATGCAAACGCTCGCACTGCCGCCGAGACTCTTCATGAACCTGCTGCGCGAAGACGCAGGCATGTCATTCATGGAGTTCGCGCTGATCGGTGCGCTCGTGGTGGTTGTGTGCCTCCTCCTGTGGCTCGCCATTCGGCGCAGCGCCTGAAACCACGGAGCCCACCATGCAGGAATTCAACGCCGTCCTCGAACTGCTGGCGATGCTGGCTACCGACGTTCGCATGCTCGTGCTATTCGCGCTGCTCGGCGTGGCCGCCGTCAGCGACTGGCGCTTCTACCGCATCCCCAACTGGCTGACCTTCGGTGGCGCGCTCTTCGCGCTCATCGCCGGAACGCTTGCGGCCCGCACGCCCACCGTGGGCGCATTGAGCGCATTCGGCGGACTGGCCGTCGGCTTCGGCGCAATGCTGACGTTCTACGTGATCGGGATCATGGGCGCCGGCGACGTCAAGCTGATGGCGATGGCAGGTGCCTTCCTCGGGCCCCAGCAGACGCTGATGGCCGTGCTCTGTACCTTCATCGCCGGCGGCGTGGTGGCCCTGGCCTTCGCGATCCATCGGCGCCGCCTCGGGCACATGCTGGCCAATGTCAAGGCTGTGGCACAGGGCATGGCGGTCTCCAGCATCGTGGGAATTCGTCCCAGCGGGCACGTTCCGGCGGAGCAGTCCGTCGGGAAGCTGCCCTACGGAATCTGCATTGCGGCGGGCACGGTGATCAACGTGCTTGCGCACCAGCTGGGCTACGTCTAGCCCTTTCATTCATTCACCAATTTCTCATCCAACGCGAGGTTCACATGAAGAACATCAAGGCGCTCGGGCTGATCTTTCTGGCCTTGCTCACAGGGCTGGCCGCCGCGGTCTATGCGACCGGGTGGATATCGCGGCAAGGCGGAATCGCCTCCAACAAGGTGGTCGTGGCCGCCGTCGACATCGAACTGGGCAGCCGCGTCAACGCGCAGATGCTCTCCACGGTCGACTGGCCCGCCGGCTCCATACCGAGCGGTTCGTTCAGCGACATCAAGGCACTGAACGACCGCGTGGTGAAGGTCGGCGTGCTGCGCGGCGAAGCGATCATGGAGGGCAAGTTGGCGCCGGTGGGTACCCAGGGCGGGCTGTCGGCGGTGATCGCCAGCGGCAAGCGGGCCATGACGGTGCGCGTCAACGACGTGGTCGGCGTCGCCGGCTTCGCACTGCCGGGCAACTACGTCGACGTGATGGTCAACGCCCAGCAGGACAAGGACAAGGCCAAGGGCGAGCAGAACAGCCAGATCAGCAAGACCGTGCTGGAGAAGGTCCTGGTGCTGGCGGTCGCACAGGAGGCCAATCGCGACGACACCAAGCCGAAGGTGGTGAGCGCCGTGACGCTGGAGCTCTCGCTCGAGGATTCCGAAAAGCTCGACCTGGCACGCAGCGTGGGAACCCTGTCGCTCGTGCTGCGCAACCAGATGGACAAGACCACCGTCGCAACGGCCGGCATCACCAAGGGCCAGTTGTTCGGTGAGAAGGAAATCCTGCCGATCGCCACCACGGTGGCGGCGACGCCGCCGGCCCGGCCGCATGTGGTGCGCACCGGCGCCGTCGCGGTGCCTGCGTCCCAGTGCGTGGAAGTGATCCAGAACGCCGCTCGCTCTCTCACCTGCTTCTGATTCAAACCTCCAGGAGGAACACCAAGTGCAATATCTCTCTCCCACCCCCGCCTGGTTGCTGGCGGCACTCACGATGATGGCGGCTCCCGCCATCTCTGCCGAACTCGCGGTGCCTGCCGCCGCCGCGGCCGCCACAGCCGCCGTCGCGGCACCGGCAGCAGCCTCGGCCGCAGCCGCGCCCGCCACCCGGCGCTGCACCGCCATCATCCCGGACGACCAGCCTACCCAGGCGGTGCTCGGCAAGTCGGTGGTCATTCCGCTGAAGGCGCGCGTCGTTCGCATCGTGGTCAGCGGGCAGCCTCCGAGCCGGGCGCCCGCTGCGGCTGCCATGCCGGCGGGCATGGCGCCGCCTGCACCGGCCGCGGCTGCGAATGCCGGCGACGGCGTTGCCGATGTCGACGTCACGCTGCTGAGCCCGACCGACCTGTTCTTCCGCGGCCGCCAGGCCGGCTCGATGAACGTCGTGCTGCAGAGCGCCGACGGCACCTGCTACATCAAGGACGTATTCGTCACCATCGATCCGGGAGCGCTGCAGTCCAAGTTGGCCGAGCTGATGCCGGAAGAAAGCCGCATCCGCGTGCGCAGCGCGGAGAAATCCATCGTGCTCACTGGCGAGATCAGCGATGCGCTCAAGCTCGACGACGTGATGAGCCTGGCGTCGGCCTATGGTGCCGACGGCAAGAAGGTTGTGAACCTGCTGCGTGTGACGGCGCCGCAGCAGGTCATGCTCGAAGTGAAGATCGCCGAAATCAGCAAGACCCTGCTGGACAGGCTGGGCGGACGCGTCAACTTGAACCGCTCCGGCAACGGCGGCCTCAACAACTATTCGCTGATCTCCAATTTCCTGAGCGGCGGTGGCGGCCTGATCGAGGCGCTGAGGATCGGCCGCACGTCGATCGGCCTCGACGGCCAGAAGGACGACGGCCTGGTGCGCATCCTGGCGGAGCCCAACATCATGGCCATCAGCGGCCAGCAGGCGAGCTTCCTGTCGGGGGGGAAAATCTTCATTCCGGTGGCGCAGAGTTCCGCTAGCGGCAGCGGCACCAACATCACGCTGGAAGAAAAGGAGTTCGGGATCGGGGTCAAGTTCACCCCGACCGTGCTCAACGGCGGCCGCGTCAACCTCAAGATGGTCTCGGAGGTGTCGGACCTGTCGCAAACCGGTTCGCCTTTCACCACCATCGGCGGCGTGACTGCCGTGCTGCCGTCGCTGACGGTGCGCCGCGCCGACACCACCGTGCAGCTCAACGACGGGCAGAGCTTCGTGATCGCGGGGCTCATCAAGAGCAACGTCACTGAGTCCATCAAGCGCTATCCCGGATTGGGCGAAGTGCCGGTGATGGGGGCGTTGTTCCGCAGCACCGAGTTCCAGAACGACCAGACCGAGCTGATGTTCGTGATCACGCCCCGCATGGTCCGGCCGCTGGTCGATTCGCCCCGCCTGCCGACCGACAACCACGTCGTTCCCAGCCGTGCGGAGGTCTATCTGAACGGCAGCCTCGAAAGCGCCACCCCGGCACCGGCCCCCGATATCCAGTGAGGAGCAACACCATGTTCATCAAGTCGACCACTCTCGCGCTGACGCTGCTCCTGGGCACCGGATGCTCCCACGTCACACCCAACTACGACGCGCGCTTTGGCGATGCGGTGCGCGACGCGAAAAAGAGGATGACGATCAATCCCGATGCCGGCAGGGACGGCAATCCGGTCGCGGGCATGGACGGCCGCTCGGCGAGGGAGTCGATGGTGCAGTACCACGAGTCGTACAAGGCGCCGCCACCGGCGGTCAATGTCATCAACATCGGCGGCGGCATTGGTAGCTCGGGGAAGTGACAGGCTGCCTTTCGCGGATTTGTTCCACAGAGTCTTTACATGGAAAGGAGAGCACCACGAATCGCAATGAAATTTCTTCCCTATCACGTCATTTTTTCAAACCTGATTTCCAACTGTTCAAACCTTGAAAGGAAAGAACCATGAAGAACTTTCTCCAGGCCATCGGCCAATCGACACGCGGTTTCTTGCTCGAGGAAGAGGGCGCACAGGTCGTCGAGTACGCGCTGATCATCGCGGTCGTCTCCATCGCGCTGGTCATCGCATTGAGGGCACTCACCACAGGGGCCACCTTCACGAACTTCATCAATCGCGTCAACGTGTGCCTGAACGGGCCGGGGCCCTGCGTCTAAGTGGCGTTCGAGGAGGGGAGCGGGTCCTCCGACTCGCTTCGCTCTACCTTTTCATCCGCTTCCGCGTCACTCTTTTTGTACAACGAATCGAGGTCATTACCATGTTCAAGAAATTCCTGAAAGACGAAAGCGGTGCTCAGGTCGTGGAGTACGCGCTGATCATCGCCGTCGTTTCCATTGCGCTGGTTATTGCGCTTCAGCTGCTCGCCAGCGGGGCGCCCTTCACGAACTTCATCAGTCGCCTGAACGTGTGCCTGAACGGGCCGGGCCCCTGCGTCTAAATGGCGTTCGGGGAGGGGAGCGGATTGGGCTCTCTGGTCCGCTTCGCTCTACCCCTTCATTCGCTTCCACGTGACTGTTTCTCCACAAGAGCCGAGGTCATCACCATGTTCAAGAGACTCCTGAAAGACAAAAGCGGTGCCCACGTCGTGGAGTACGCGCTGATCATCGCCATCGTCTCCATTGCACTGGTGCTCGCGCTGCAACCGTTGTTGATTGCGGCGGGTTTCGGATCCGTCATCGCCCGGGTCGTCGTCTGCTTGGGCGGCTCCGGCTGCGTGTAGAGCAGACGACGTCTTCTCCATCGTCCAACAGGAAGACCGATCATGAAAGCCAACCGCTCCCATCGCCGCCAGCGTGGCGCGATGATCGTCACCGCCGCGCTGTTCCTGTTGTTCATGCTGGGTTTCATGGGCATCGCGCTCGATTTCGGCCACTTGTTCGTCGTCAGGACCGAGCTGCAGACGGCAGTGGACAGTTGCGCGCTGGCCGCGGCGCGCGAGCTCGACAAAACGAGCTCGGCGATCACGCGAGGCAAGAGCGCCGGTCAGACGGCCGGCAACGCGAACCGGGTGAACATGCAGTCGGCCACCTGGGGCGGACAGGGCCAGATCGTCGCCACTGAAGTCACGTTCCGCGATGCTTCCTATGCGCCCACGACCGTTCCCACCGCGGCCGTCTACGCGCAGTGCGCGCACACCCAGCCCAACATCAGGATGTGGCTGATGCAGGCCGTGGGCGCCTTCTCGGGCGATACCGCCGGCAACCCCGCGACACGCAGCGTAGCGGCGAGCGCAGTCGCCACCCGCGCGAGCGCACAGACCGCGTGCCCCATTCCGGTCGCGGCGAAGCCGAAGCCGGGCGGCACGGCACCGAACTACGGCTTTGCCGTCGGCGAATGGGTGACGCTCATCATGGCGCAGAACGCTGCCGTGGGCGGCCAGATCGGCTGGGCCAATCTCGACGGCAGCAACAGCGCCTCGGAAACCGAAGCCGAACTCAACGGCCGCTGTGGCGCCAAGGTGGGCGACACGATCGGCACCCCCGGCGTGCAGACCTCGGTGGCCGACGTCTGGAACCAGCGCTTCGGCATCTATAAGAACACTAGCGACCCGAGCGTGGATCGGCCCGACTACACCGGCTATGCCTACACCTCGCTCAACTGGCCCGCGCGGTTCAATGCCTACAACGGCGCGCCAGGCGCCGGAGCAGACCCGACCGCTCAGAACTTCGTGACCAAGCGAGCCGCCTTCGCTTCCTGCGCAGACACCGGCACCAAAGTGAAGGGTGCGAACAGCTGCGAGTCGATCACCGGGCTGTCGCTCAACAGTTTCCAGAAGCTGGCCAATCCCGGCAACGTTGCCGGAGGCCACATGCAATACGGACTGGACCGTCGCTTCGTCACGGTGCCAGTCATCGACGGCGGCAACCGCGTTACCGACTACCTCTGCATGCTGATGCTGCAGCCGCTGAGTATTCCGATGACCGACACGCAGCTGGAATTCCTCGGCAACGCGGGAGCCGCGGGCAGTCCCTGCACCACCAGCGGGCTGGCGGGTGGATCGGCAGGCCCGTTGGTTCCGGTCCTGGTGAGATGAGGTGAGCATCATGAAAAAGTCCCATCGCACCCAGCATGGCGCCGCGCTGATCGAGCTGGCGCTCATCATGCCGCTGCTGCTGCTGCTGACCTTCATCACCACCGAGTTCGGCCGTGCGGTGTATGAGTACAACGCGGTCGTCAAGTCGACCCGCGATGCGGTGCGCTACCTGTCGGTACAGACACCCAACACGCACATCGACGAGGCGCGCAACCTGATCGTGTACGGCAACACCGCCGGCACCGGGACGCCGCTGGCGCGCGGGCTAAGCCTTTCGAACGTGCCGGCCGGCAGTTGCTGCACCTGGCAGTCGGCCGGTGCAGGCCCGATCGTCACCACGGTCACGGTGCGCGTCAGCAGCTACTCCTTTCAGTCGCTATTCCCTTCGGTGATGGGTGTCGTTCTCACGGGTGCGAACGGCAACATCGTCTTCAGCGACATCACTGCCACCATGAGGGCGCCATCATGAGACACCACGTCAACGGTGCGACCACGGTCGAATTCGCCCTCGGCCTGCTCATCTTCCTCATGCTCGTTCTGGGCATCGTCGACTTCTCGCGCATGCTGTTCACGTGGAGCGCGGCCCAGGAGGCAACGCGCGCAGGGGCCAGGTATGCGGTGGTGTGCGACGACACGGCCCAGCAGGCGCTCGTGCTCGCCCGTATGAAGGCGCTGCTGCCGCAGATCAACACCGTGTCGGTGACGTGGGCGCCATCGGGCTGCACGGCCTCGACTTGCGAGGGCGTCACCGTGAGCATCACCGGCCTGAACTATCAATGGATCTCTCCCATCGTGGGCGCTACCGCGCCGCTGATCCCGATGCCGGGCTTCTCCACCTACCTGCCGCGCGAGGTGATGCGCAAGGACCCGAACAGCGCTGCCATCTGCTCCTAGCAACCTACTGGACACGACCATGAAGATCGCCATCATTTCCCCCAATCCGAACCATCTCCAGGACATGCGCAAGGTCCTCGAGGCGCGCTCCCATCAGGTGTCGCTGTTCGAGGGCGGCAAGAGCCGCATGCAGTGGGTCGTCGAGAAGGCAGCTCCGGAGCTTTTGCTGGTCGACGGCATGTGCTGCGACCTCCAGGAGCTGGCGCTGGTAGAGAAGCTCACGCTGCAGTACCCGGCGATCGCGGTGGTGCTGCTGTGTGCCATGCAGACCCCGGAGTTCCTGATCCATGCGATGCGCGCGGGGGTGCGCGAGGTGCTGCCGTCGCCCTCCGACACCGCCGCGCTCGAGGCCGCCGTCGAGCGCATTGCGCTCAAGATGGCCAGCACGCAAGCGCGCAGCCCCGGCCAGGTGGTGGCATTCATGCCCTGCAAGGGCGGCAGCGGATCGACCTTTCTCGCGACCAACATCGCCTACCAACTCTCGCGGGAGCGCTCAGTGCTGCTGATCGACCTGAACCTGCAGTTCGGCGATGCGCTGTCGTACGTGAGCGACATGCGCCCGAGTTCCACGATGGCCGACGTCGCGCGCGACATCGGCCGCCTCGACGCCTCGCTGCTCGCAGCCAGCGTAGTGCGCGTGGCGCCGGGCTTCAGTATCCTGCCGGCTCCCGACGACCTCTCGCGAGCGATGGACGTCAAGGCCGAGCACGTCGATGCGATCTTGCAGGTCGCGCTGACGATGTACGACTTCGTGCTGTTCGACCTCGGACCGCGCATCGACACGCTCTCAATCCGGGTGCTGGACCGCGCGGACCGCATCTTTCCGGTGCTGCAGCCGAGCCTGCCGCACATCCGCAACGTGACGCGCCTGATGCAGGTGTTCAAGTCGCTGGGCTACGCTCCCGGCAAGGTCGAGCTGCTCGTGAACCGCAGCGCCGGGGGCGGGGAGATCGGGCTGTCGGACATGCGCCGCTCGCTCGTCGGGGCGACGCTCACGATCGTTCCGGACGGTGGCAAGGACGTGGATGCGTCCATCAACCGGGGCGTACCGCTGGTGGAGATGTCGCGCGGCAGCGTGCTCGCCAAGCGGCTCGCCGAAATCGCTCACACGCTCAGCCCGCGGCAGGAAGCGGCGCCTGGTTTCATCGGGCGACTCTTCCGCCGCGCCTGAGTTCCGATTCATTCTTCAACAGCAAGGCAGGTTCCCATGTCATTCAGAGAACAGCTCAATGCGGTCGAGACCGACCCCGGGCAGGCAGCGCATGCCGCCGACCTGACCGCCTCGCCCTTTGCATCGGACGCCTACAAGCTGCTGAAGGAGCGCATGCACCTGAAGCTGCTCGACCGCTTCGACCTCGCGGCGCTCGAAACCCTGAAGCCCGACGTGCTGCGCCAGGAAATCTCGACCATGGTCGGGCGGCTGCTGCAGGAGGAGCCCGAGGCGCTCAACGACATCGAGCGGCGCACGCTGATCCGCGACATCCAGCACGAGATGCTCGGCTTCGGGCCGATCGAGCTGCTGATGGCCGACCCATCGGTCTCGGACATCCTGGTCAATTCGCACGAGAAGGTCTACGTCGAACGGCGGGGCCGGCTGGAGCTGACCAACGTGAGCTTCACCGACGAGAAGCACCTGCTGCGCATCATCGACAAGATCGTCTCGCTGGTGGGGCGGCGCATCGACGAATCGAGCCCGATGGTGGATGCGCGGCTGCCCGACGGCTCACGCGTCAACGCGGTCATCGCGCCGGTGGCGCTCGATGGGCCGATGATGTCGATTCGCCGCTTCGCGAAGATTCCGCTGCGCATGGAGAACCTCGTGAACGAGCTCAAGACGCTGACGCCGCCGATGGCGCAGATGCTCGAGGGGCTGGCCCAGGCGAAGGTCAACATGCTCATCTCCGGCGGCACCGGTGCGGGCAAGACCACGCTGCTGAACATCCTCTCGGGGTTCATTCCGCCGACCGAGCGCATCATCACGATCGAGGACGCCGCGGAACTCCAGCTGCAGCAGCCGCACGTGGCGCGCATGGAGACGCGGCCGATGAACATCGAGGGCAAGGGCGAGATCACGCAGCGCGCGCTGGTGCGCAACGCGCTGCGCATGCGGCCCGACCGCATCGTGATCGGTGAGGTGCGCGGCGCAGAGGCGGTCGACATGCTGCAGGCGATGAACACCGGCCATGAAGGCTCGCTCACCACCATCCACGCCAACACGCCGCGCGACGCGCTGGCTCGGCTGGAGAACATGATCGGCATGGCGAACCTGAACCTGCCGCACCGCACCGTGCGCCAGCAGATCGCCTCGGCCATCACGGTGGTCGTCCAGGTCCTGCGGCTGGTCGACGGGCGGCGCAAGGTCACCAGCATCCAGGAGATCACCGGCATGGAAGGGGAGGTGGTCACCATGCAGGAGATCTTTACCTTCCAGCAGACCGGCATGGGCCCCGACGGCCAGGTGCGCGGCCATTTCCAGGCGACCGGTGTCAGGCCGAAATTCGCGGAACGGCTGCATGCCTACGGCGTGGACCTGCCCGACACCATGTTCGAGCCGGGCAAGCATTACGAATAAGGAGACTGCCATGTTCAACAACCTGGGCGGCAATACGCTCATCACCATCACCGTGCTGGTCTTCGTGACCGTGCTGATGATGATCGAGGGCCTGTACCTGCTGTGGCGCTCCTACAAGGGGCCCGAGGCGCGCAAGATCGAGAAGCGGCTGCAGGCGTTTTCCGCGGCAATCGACCGCACGTCGCAGGCCCATCTGGCCAAGGAGCGCATGCTCAGCGAGGTGCCGTGGATGCAGCGCATGCTGCTGACGCTGCCGCGGGCGCACCGGCTGGACCGCTTCATCCTGCAGGCGGGGCTGGAATGGACGGTCTCCAGCTTCCTGCTGGCGTGCGGAGCACTGGGCGTGTTCGCGTTCGTCCTGACGATGTGGATGGCTCGCCAGCCGGTACTGCCGGCACTCGTCGTCGGGAGCGGCGCGGCGATGCTTCCGGCGATGTATCTGCAGCGCCAGCGCAGCCGCAGGCTGGCCCGCATGGAGAAACAGCTTCCTGAAGCGCTGGACCTTGTGACACGCGCCCTGCGCGCCGGGCACTCGTTCGCGAGCGGCGTGCAGATGATCGGCGACGAAATGGCCGACCCGATCGCCAGCGAGTTCCGCATGGTTGCCGATGAGGTCAACTTCGGCGTCTCGCTGCAGCAGGCGCTGACCAATCTCAGCGAGCGTGTGCCGCTCACCGACCTGCGCTACTTCGTGGTGGCGGTGCTGATCCAGCGCGACTCCGGCGGCAACCTGACGGAGGTGCTGAGCAACCTGAGCCGGCTCATCCGCGACCGGCTCAAGCTGCTCGCGCGGGTGCGGGTGCTGTCGTCCGAAGGGCGCCTGTCGGCCTGGATCCTGGGCCTCATGCCCTTCGCCCTGGGCGGGCTCATGAACATGTTCAACCCCGAATTCATGGCACCGCTGTGGACGGACCCGATCGGGCAGACGGTCGTCAAGTACATGCTGGCACTGATGCTCGTGGGCATCGTGATCCTGCGCAAGATCGTGAAGATTCGCGTCTGAAGGAGAAGAGCCATGACCATGCTGTTTCCCATCCTCGTCTTCCTCGCCGTGTCGCTGGCCATCGTCGGCTTGGCGGCCTGGTTGTCTCCAACGCGCACGGAGCAGCGCCTGCAGGCGGTGGCGCCGTCGGCCGGCAAGTCGGCATGGACCGAAACCGCCGTCCGGCTGGTCGGTCCCTTCGCTCAGTTGTCATCGCCCACCAGCGACGCCGACCTGTCGCCGTTGCGCGTGCGGTTCCTGAACGCCGGCATTCGCTACCCGGACGCCTATCTCGTCTACTTCGGCATGAAGACGCTGCTGCCGCTGGGCTTTGCCGCGCTCGCCTTTCTGGGAATGCGGGCGGCGGGTTCGGCGGACGACACGGTGATGATGCTGTGGCTCGCGGTGGCGGCGCTGACCGGCTGCTACCTGCCCAACCTGGTGCTGCGCCTGCTCATCCGCGCGCGCCGCCGCGAGATATTCGAGAACTTTCCCGATGCCGCCGACCTGATGCTCGTGTGCGTCGAGGCCGGGCTAGGCCTGGACGCCGGCCTGACCAAGGTCACGGAGGAAATCCAGGTCAAGAGCGCGGCCCTCGCACAGGAACTGCACTGGACCAACCTCGAAATGCGCGCCGGCAGCACGCGCGAGAAGTCGCTGCGCAACCTGGCGCTGCGCACAGGCGTGGAGGAGATTGGCACCTTCGCGACCATGCTGGCCCAGTCGGACCGCTTCGGCACCAGCATCGGTGAGTCGCTGCGCGTGTTCTCCGAGGACCTGCGCCACAAGCGGCAGGTGCGCGCGGAAGAACTGGCGGCCAAGGTGCCGACCAAGATGCTGGTCCCGCTGGTGCTGTGCATTTTCCCCTGCATCTCGATGGTCATCCTCACGCCAGCGGTTATCCGCATCATCCGGATGATCGGGCCGATGTTGAGCGGGTCTTGAGCGCCGGGGGGCAACCCGGCGCGGCGGTGGCTCAGTGCGCGACAGCCGCCGCATCGAGCTGATGCTTCACCGCGTGGATGTACAGCTCGAGGCGGTTCGTCACGCCGAGCTTCTGGTAGATCGAGGTGAGATGGTTGCGCAGCGTGTGCTCGGTGACGAAGAGCTTTGCGGCCAGCGCCTTGTTCGAGGCGCCACTGCCCGCCACGACGATGCGGATGATCTCGCGCTCCTTCTGCGTCAGGCTGGCCAGCTTGGCGGCTTCGGGGTCGGCCTTCGGCGGCTTCTTCGCTGAGGTCAGCTGGGAGAAGACGCGGCCCATGGTCTGCGGATCGACGCAAAGCTCACCGTTGTGGACGCGTTCGATGGTCTCGAGAACCTGCTGTGCCGAAGCGTCCTTGCGCATGACGCCGCGCGCGCCGTGCAGCACGGCAAGGTCGAGCATGCGCTGTTCGCGCTCTGCAGTGAGCACGAAGACGCGCGACACCTCGTTCGACAGTAGGCTGGGCAGGATGTCGATGGCGCAATGGCCGTCCAGGTCCAGGTCGAGCACAACGACGTCGGGCGCGAGGCTTGCTGCCGTCGCCACGGCGTCTTCGCAGCTGCTGGCGGTGCCGACCACCTTCATGCGAGGTTGCTCCCCCTCGATCAGCCTGGACAGGCCCCACAGCATCGTCTGGTGGTCGTCAACGAGCAGAACGCCGATGGAATGGGCAGCAGGTTGCATGACGGACTCCTGGTCTTGTCTTTTTTCAAATGGGAATTTCCACCACCACCGCGGTGCCGCCGCTGACGCACTGGCGGACCTGCGCCCGCCCGCCGAGGGCGGTGGCGCGTTCGGTGATGGAACGGGGGCGGAATTTGGTGAAACCCTCTTCGCAGGCTTCGTTCTCGATGCGCAGGTGCAGCCGCCCGTTCTTGCAGCCGAGGCGGATGCTGCCGTGGTGCGCGTGGGTGTGCTTGCAAATGTTGTTCAGCCCTTCGCCGACCATTTGCAGGACTTCCGCGGTCATGCGGTCGTCCAGCAGGACCTGGCCGTCGACGGCGACGGCGATGTCTATGCCGTAGAGCCCCTTGATGCGCTCGGCCTGGCGATGCAGGTGGGGCAGCACGAGCCCGCAGGGGCTGTTCGCGCCGTGCTTGACCGCGCCGGCATAGCGGCGCAGATCGGCGATTACGCCGTCGGCCACGCTTGCGAGCTTGTCGAGATCCTCGCGCAGCGGGTTGTCGGTGGTGGCCTTCTTGAGCAGTGCGCACAGGCCCATCCGCAGGCCGATGTAGGGCTGTACGGCCGTGTCGTGCAGGTCCAGCGCGATCTTCAGGCGCTCCGCGGAGGCGGCTTCGGAGGCCATCCGGTCGAGCACTTCGATGGTCTCGATGACCGGGAAGATCTGCTCCATGAGGTGTGCCAGGAACAGGGCGTCGGACTTGTTGAACAGCCCGTCGCTGGACGACACGAAGACCCGGCCCTCGCCCAGCCGCATCGGCAGCGGAGCGCTGATGAAGCCACGGGCCTCCAGCATGGCGGCCACGGCGGCGCAGCGCTGCGCGCCTTCCTCGTCCTCGATGCGCCAGCCGCTCGCGCCGGCTTCGAGGGCATGGCTTTGTGGCCACAGGCGGCTCAGGGGCCAGGGCATGCGGTTGCTGACCACGGTGAGGTCCGGTGCCAGCGCCATGAGCGGCGACTCGGCGATGCGGCCGATCGTCTCGACGCTGACGTGTTCGCAGGCGTCGTTCTTGCGCAGCGTGCGCAGGATCCAGTCGCCGGTGGAGGTGTCGCGCGTCAGGAGGATGCAGTGGCTCGCCCGGAAGAAGGCCAGCGTCTTTTCCATCGTGCGGGCGATGGTGCGGCCCGCGCCGAACCGCGGGTTGGACAACTGGCTGACATCGCCCAGGAGTGCCAGGCGCCGCTGCAGGGCCAGCTTGGAGCCGCCCCAGTGCACGATCATGTGCCCCAGGGCCAGAAGGAACGTCGCGCGCATCAGCAGCTGCGGCGTTTCGTCGCCAGTGCTGGTGGCCAGGCCGCAGGCAGCAAAGGAGGCGACCGATGCAACTGTTACACGGGCGCCTTCCTCGAAGCCCCAGCGGAACGAGGAGGTCAGGATCGCGAAGAAGTAGAACAGGAAGAAAAGGCTCTGGACGCCGTCGGTCACGGAGACGATCAGCGTGAACCACAGCACGTCGGACCAATGGATGGCCTTGCCCTGGAAATACGGGCGGCCAATGCGGGTGCACACGTAAACCAGCAGGCTATGCAGGATGTAACCGGAAAAGGCCAGCCAGACCGCACCCGAAACCTGCTGCCGGTGGTCACCCGCGTCGACGGCGACGGCGAGCAGCGCCGCAAAAGACAGCACGAGGCGCATGCGGGCCACCATGAGAGCATCCGCAGCGACGCTCGCGTCGACGTCGGGGGCAGTGGTGCGTGTGAGCATGGAAAAAGGGGGCAAGCGATGTGTGTGAAGGTTTCACATTACTACTTTCGTAGTCGAAGACAATGCAAATTGATACCTTTAGTCACATCGTGACATTTGTTACGCATGGTTTCAATTGTGGATCTTGAGGGTTTTTCAGACCACTGCCGAGGGAGCCGCCCCCACCGATCAGCAAAAAGCGCGCTGATTGCAGGTACCTCTCCCGTGCGAAACAGCGAAGCCGCTATCGAGCGCGCGGATTCAGGTCCGCCGCGCGACCAGCGCTGTCTGCCCCAGGGGAGTCACCCGCAGGATGACCGCCTGCCTGAACTTCTGCTGGGTCTGCCTGGCGCGGCAGGGCGGGGGAAGCGTGGCTTCCACCATGCCCGCCGCATTCAGTACGGCCACCGAGTTGATTTCGGCCGGATCGTCGGTGCGCAGCGGGAAGACCGAGTTTCCGATCTTGCGCAGGTAGTCGAGCGGCATGAGGGGCCACTTCGGACCGTCGGCCGCTGCAGCCCCGCTTGAGCGAAGGCCGGCGATCTCCGCGTGCCCTTCGTCCGTGATGGTGAACACCACGGCACTCTCGTACTTCTGGTAGCCGAGGTCATCCAGATGGAATTCGGCTTCGACAAGTCCGGTCGCAAGCAGGACCGCGGCGTGCCTGATGTCCGGCTCGGCTGTGAGCGTCACCGGAAATCTCTCGTGAAGAAGCCGAAGGAGGAGGGTGAGCGGCATACATGCTCCTGTCCGCACTGGATGTGCGCTTCGAGACATGGGGATGGGGTGCGAGCGGGTTTCCCCGTCTGAGCACCTGGACTGCGCCGCCTCCCGCAAACCCCCTCAGGACGCGTGACGAAACCACGGGCGGAAAGCCGTGGCTGCATGGATGCCGTTCGTCACGACGGAGATAGGGCATTGGCGCCTTAAATGTGATTTTTTCACTTTAGGCGTTTTGTTGTACAGCAACCGACCGGCCTTGTCGATAGGCAGGACGGCCTGGGCATGAATCGAGAGCGCCCATCGTCGCGGGCGCTCGGCGTGTCAAGGCGTGAACGTCACCCGCTGCGCGATCAGCACACCGTTGACCACCCGGTCTCCCACGACGGTCACGCGCTGGCCGTTGGCCAGGTTCGCAGCGATTCCGTTCTCGAAGACAGTGCCGGGGCCGCTGGCATCCACGGGCTGGCCGCGGACCCTGAAATCTGCAGGCGAGTTGTACGTGCCGATGGCGCCGATCAGCGTGAAAGAGGCCGGGCCGCCGGTGCCCGGAATGTTGCGGATGCGCAGTTTCTTCACCACGAGCACGCCGCCGGACATGAAGCCATCGACCTCGACCTTCACGCCATTGCCGAGCGAGCCCACGGGCCCGCCCGTGACCAGGGCGTTGGTCGCGTCGACCGGCGTGCCCAGTACCTTGAACGAGCCGCGCGAGGCGAAGTTGGTGATGACGCCCGCCAATTGGACAGCGACGCCATTGTTCACCGGAATGGCATACCAGCCCTCTACCTTCGTGGCTACGAGCAGGTTCGCGAACGGCGCGGCGGTGCCCCGGACGCGCACGATGGTCCCGTTGGCGAGCGACGATGCGTCCAGGCCCGTGAACGCAGCCGCGCCGAAATCGATCGTCAGCTGCCCGAGCTTGAAGGTCTTGCGCGCGCTATCGAGGTTCTCCACGGTGCCCGTGACCAGAGGAGCACTCAGGGTTGGAGCGACCTGAATCCGGGTGGCTCGCAGGGTGCCCGGCGCACCGGGCAGGCCCCACACCTGCACGATGTTGCCCGAGACGACGTCGGCCAGCCCGCTCGCGTCGGCCCAGACGGTGGCCGAGTCGATGCTCACGGTGGTGCCCATCACGACGAAGCTGCCGGCGGGGATGTCGATGGCCGAGACCGCACCCCGCAGTTCCGCGGCCGACACGACCTGGGTGGCGACGCCGCTGGTGAAGTCGGCGTCGACCTTGCCGGCCACCCGTGCGCTGATGCCGATCTGCAGTTCGGTGGCGTCCTCGATGGTGATGGCGGCGCTGTCGGTGTCGTAGCGCAGCCCGTTGAGGATGATGCTGCCCAGGCCGTCCGCCGCGCCGATGCCAGCGGCGTCGGCAGTCACGCCGGTGCCGCCCGAACCCACGCCGGAGCCGTCGGTGCTGCCGTTGCCGGCGGTGCTTGTGTCGCCGCCGGTGCCGCTGCCCGTTCCGGATGCGTCGCCGGTGGCACCGGTGCCCGTTCCGGCCGTGGCGTCTGCGCCCGCCGTCGCCGTGCCGGCCGCACTACCGCTGCCAACGCCCGCCACCGAGCCGCCGCTGGCACCGTCTCCGCCCCCGCCGCAGGACAGCAGCAGGGCCACGAGGCCGGCGTACAAAAGACCGAGCATGAGCCGGCGAGGTGTCTTGATGGTGCTCATGGCGTGGGCTCGCTTTCAGGGGGACGGGACGGCGCAGGCGCGCTCTCGTCTTCGTAGTAGGTGTAGATGCCGACGCGGATGCGCGCCTTGGCACCGGCGGGGGCGCTGTCGACCGCCCGCGTCATTTCCTGCGCCAGTTCGTGGTGCAGGGTCGCCCAGCGCTCCCGCACGAGGCGCTGGATCTGCTCGCATTCCTGCAGCGTCAGCCCGCGCGCGTACACCGCGCGCTCGAGCATCCTGGGCTCCTCGCCCAGTGTGTTGGACACGGCTGCCAGCAGATGGTCGCGGCCGTTGTCACCGAGGAAGGCGAGCATGGACTGGAGGTTTTGCACGGGCACGAAGCCGTCGGTCGTGAGTTCGACCACGCCTTCGTCCTCGGTCACCATGTTCAGGCGCACCAGTTCGTCGAGGATGGTGCGATGGTGCACGTTGCCGCGGCTGCTCATGCGCGCCACGGCCTCGAAGGAGGGGGCGGCATTGCCGGTGGTGATGGGCAGGCGCCGGAAGGAGTCGTCCTGGGTCAGCATCTGCAGCCACAACGTGAAAGTCTTGGCCGCTGCCGACAGCTCGGTGTGGGGCAGGGGATCGACGGTGGCCCGGACCTTGGCGGTCACCGCCTTGCGGTTCAGGCCGGTGGTCACCGAAAGCTGGCTCAGGTTGGGCTTGGGCACGCCCTGGCTGCGCCAGGTTCGCTGTGCTTCCTCGATCAGCAGGTCGCGCAGCAGTTCCTCGAGGTGGGGATGCTTGACCCCCATGGCGAGGGCCAGCCGGACCACCGGACGAAGAATGCGAGCGCAGGCGGCAAGGGCCCAGTCCAGCCGGTGTTCCATGGAGGCGAGCGTTTATTCCTGAGGGTGCGGTTCGAAAAGGGGCAGCGGCGCTGGCCGCCGACCACGGGTATCACGCTATTGTCCTGCGCAACAGCACCCGTGTGAAAGCTTTGGACCACTTTTAGCCGCTTCCGCCGCAAGTGCCGTCGGCCAAACGTTTGACACTGGTCCGGCCCGTGGCGCTGATGTTGACCTGGCGGGCCTGGCTGGCGCTGGGCGAGGCCCGGCAGATCGTGATGCTTGCAGGGCTTGCGCCGACGCCGGTGGCCTGGAAGGTAAGGGCACTCGTCCCCCCGGAGTCGCGCAGCTGGTAGCCGCCGGCGGCGGCGGGTTGCTGCAGCAACACCTTCGTGCCGCTCAGCACGATCCAGCCGGTTTCCCATTGGCCGGAAGTGCTGCAGCTGGCGCCGTCGGCCGAAACGCACAGGGTAACGGCGGCATTGCGCTTGATGGCCTCGCTGCGCGCAAGCTGGCCGCTGGCGACCAGGGCCGTGGCGTAGGAATTCAGCCGTGTCGACAGGCGCACGCTGTCGAACGAAGGCACGGCGATGGCGATCAGCACCACCATCACGGCCAGCGTGACCATCAGCTCGACCAGCGTGAAGCCGCGCTGCCGGGGTGCCCGGCAACCCGTGCCGGGGCGGTTGCTCCTGCTCTTGGAAATCACGGGCGCGCCTATTTCTGGATGAACCAGTAGACCCGGCCCTTGGGCTGCTTGAACGCCGCCTTCGGGGTGGCGCCCTTGGGGCTCAGGAAAGAGTCGGGCCGGGCGCCGATCACCACGTCGCGGATGCTGCCGTCGTCCAGCTGGATCCGGCCCACCACCGGCGAGGGCGCCAGGCCGCCGCCCACCACGTTCTGGAAGCGGCCGGTGCTGCTATCGGGGGGCGCGGCATTGGCATACGACACGTTGTAGACATTCGCCGTGCCGAGGTCGGCCTTGCAGGACTGTGTGTTCGGCGTGGTGGGTATGTGGGTGTTGAAGGTGGTGATGCCGTAGGCCGTCACCGAGGCGGTCACTACCTTTTCGCCGGGGGCCAGGGCCAGGTACCAGCCCTTCTTGCTGGCGAGGTCGGTGGCCGTGGGAGTCGCCGTGGTGGCGATGGCCTGCAGGGAGGCGTGGCACAGCACGGAGGTACTGCTGCAATTTGTCGATTCGGAACTCAGCCATGCGGTGTCGGACGGCTTGTCCACCAGCATGTAGAAGCGGTTGGCCACGCTGAGCGCGGCGCTGTAGTAGCGCAGCGGCTTCTCGCGGTCGCCTGAGCCCAGCAGGACCACGTAGACGCCGTTGTCCTCGACGACGTCGGGGCCGAACATGAATTTGCGGTTGGGCGTGCAGGTGGTCACGGTGTCGCAGCCGAGCGAGGCGATCTTCGTCATGCTCCAGCTGCCGGGCGTCGCGTCACCGATGGTGATCCGGTAGACGTTGCCGCCCAGGTCGGCCGCGTAGGCGATGCGCGCCAGTCCGAGGCTGTCGTTGATGATAGTGACTTCACCCACCACGGCGCGGTCGGTGACGAAGCTGTTGAGCTGCGTTCCGGTGCCGGCGTCGAGCACGTAGACCCGGTTGCCCTTGGCGCCTGCGCCGCAGGCCTGGGCGGCCGTGGCGGCGTCGACGTCCTCGCACTTGTCGTAGCCGCCGCCGAACACCAGCATCGGGCTGTTGCCGCCGCCGTAGCCGGTCGACTTGACGATCTTGGGCGCCGACCATGTCTGGCCGATGCCGGACATGCCGGTGTCGCAGCCGGTGTCGTCGTCCTGGTTCGGGCAGCCCTTGCGCCACTTGAGGCTGGGCGCCGCAGGATTGGACACGTCGAATGCATAGATCAACCGGCCGCCGCGGCGCATGCTTGCGAACAGCCAGGCGGTGGAGCTCTGCCGGTAGGCCGCTACCGCACCGTCCATGCCGTAGGGCTTGGGCGCCACCGAGCCCGTGCTCACCGGCAGGCCGGGGAAGTTGATGCGGGTGCTGTTGTCGTACAGCCGCTTGAGGCTGCCGTAGAACTCGGGGGGCACGAAGGACCACAGTTCGTCGCCCGCTGGCGCCGAGCCGATGGCCGCGCTGCGGTTGCCATTGATGGCGCGCAGCACGCCGTCGTTGCCGCCGTAGAACACCACCACCTGCGGCTGTGCGTCGGTACCGTAGTTGATGGCCACCGGTCGCGAGTGCACCACGTCGCCGTGCACCGAGGGGCGCATGGCGGTGGAGGTAAGGGGGTTGCCGCTGGCGTCGGTGCGCTCGTCGCCCTTGTTGTCGGCGCCCCGGACCCAGTTGATCAGGTTGGTGCGATCGGTGGTGCTCGCCACGCCCAGGGCCGCCTGGGTGATGGAGCTGTTGCCGTCGTCGAAGCTGGTGAGCGCCGAGCAGGCGCCGGGGGCGCAGGTCTTCACGTTGCGGTTGGCCACCGCAAGGCGGCGCAGCATGTAGCCCTGGGCACCTTTCTCGACCACGTTGCCGTCGGGGCTATCGGCCGCCTCCTTGCCGAGGCAGTCGCCGGAGGGACGGAAGCTCCAGTAGGCATCGGTGTTGCTCGGCAGCGGCGTCCAGTAGCTGCGGGCGCAAGGGGCGACGAAGCCGGTCTGGTTGTTCACCGCGTTGGCGCTGGCGGCGTCCTGCAGGACGAGCTGGTTGCTGCTGTCGAGGCCGAGCTTGTATTGCTTGAGGTTGCCATTCCAGCGCGGCAGTGCGTCCTGGTCGGGGCGGAACATGCCGACGAACACCTGGTTTAGGTAGGTGCCCTGCGTGTTCACGCTCACGGGAAGGCTCACCGAAGAGAACACGCTGTTGACCGACTGGATCTTGCTGAAGATGTCGTCGATTGCCGCGCCTAGCGAAGCGCCCAGGTCGGGATCGGACGAGATGTCGTAGTACTCGCCCTTGCTCTGGGTGGCCATGCTCTTGAGCAGCGCGCTCCAGCCGGGGCCCTGGCCACCGGAGGCCTTGGCCGCCTCGACGGTATACAGCTTGACGCCCATGCTGGTCTGCAGGAACCGCGCCCACTCGTCGGCCGTGTTGTCTTGCGAGCCGCTGGGGCTCAGCACGATGGGGGTGGTGCTGCCGCCCGCGGCGCGCAGTGCGTCGGTGGAAGTCTGGCTGTCGCTGTTGTTGTCCTGCGCGGCGCCGTTGCTGATGTAGATGACGTACGTGCCCACGCAGTTTTCGGTGCTGGGGCCCACGTAGGTGGTGCTGCTCATCGCGGCCAGCGCGTTGCGCGGCAGCGCGTACACGGCCTTCGATGCGTCGGTGCCGTAGACATTGCCGCTGTAGTCGGCCTTCCGCTTGTTGTTGCCGGCGATCGGGGTGCCGCTGGCCAGGTAGCGGTAGACCTCGGCCATGGTCTTGCCGGCCTTGCCGCCGTTGGACTTGTCGTCGAGCTTGTCGAGGCTGCGGATGAGCGCGCCATACTTGACCTTGGTGCCGTCGTCCAGCGTGCGCACCGCGGCGCGCACGTAGCCGCCGTCGGAGTTGGAGTTGCCACCGCCCGTTTCGGTGAACATCATCAGGCCGACCTTGAACTTGTTGGACGGCAGGCTTTCGAAAGCCTTCGCGAGCGCGGTGATCTCGGCCGTGAACGGCTGGTTCCAGTTGGCCGTGTTGTCCAGCACGAACAGCACATTGGGCGCCTGGGCGGCCGCCTGGTTGTAGCCCACGAAGAGGTCGATGTCCTCGGCATGCGCCGCACTCAGGGGCAAGGCCAGCAGGGCGGCTGCGCACAGCGGCGCGAAGAATTTCTTTGTCATGGTGTCGGCCCGTTGCACAGCGCCTCGAACTGCGCCTTGTTGAGTAGCGCGCGCACGCCTTGGCGCACGGCGGTGGTAGTGCCGCTGGCGGCATCGGTCACGGTGGTGCTGATGTCCCAGACCGAGTTGTACTGGTCGGGCAGGGTGGACAGGCCCGAGCCGCTGCTGGAAGCCCCGCCCGTGATGCCGCTCGGCCCGGTCACCGTGCCCCCGCCGCTGTCGACCGCCTTGGTTGCGCGCACGCACACCGGCGGGGCGACCACGACCGTGTAGTCGGGGGTGCCGTCGTTGTTGATGTCGACCAGGCTCTCGGTGCGCTGGGGCGGCGTCAGCGAGGGCGTGCCGTCGGAGCCCGGCGCCAGCAGGCTGGTGGCGACTTCCTCGATGGCGCGGTTGGCTGCGGCAACGGCTTCGTTGCGGGTCTGCAGGTTGCCGACCGATTTGAGGTTGGCGCTGCTGAGGTTGAACGCTGCGGTGACCGTGAGGGTGATCAGCAGCAGCATGATCATTCCTATGAGCAGCGCCGCGCCCTGCTGGCGGCGCGTGGCCGGTGTATGGGTCATGGCGTCTCCCTTCGACCGGTCACGTTGGTCAGGCGCACGGTGGTGGAGAACGCGTGGCGCTTGTAGTGGTCGTTGAACGGGCCCAGCGTGGCGGAGCCCAGGTTGTAGGTGCGCGTGTCGGTGTGGCCCGGCGAAACCTCGGTGCTGCGCGCGAGCACATGGAGCTTGACCGCCACCACGTTCACCAGTTGGTCGGCAGTGCAGGGCGCGGCGACGCTGCAGTGCACGAAACTGCCATCGGGGCTGCCGTCGCCGCGGTTGGAAGGGGTCATCCGGTCGGCGGCGTCGGCCCAGTTGATCGCTGCGGCGTAGTTCACGGCGCCGCTGGTCTTGCCGATCGTGTCCAAGCCGAACTCCACCCTGAACCCCTCGACTCCCTCTATCAGAGGGACCGGCGGCTGCTGCGCCAGGACGCCGCTTGCCAGGTCGAAACGCGAGCGCGCCAGCGTCGGTACGCCGTCGCCCACCGTCTCGGCGTAGTCGCGCACATAGTAGATGTCGGCAACGAACTTGCGCTTGGGCGAAGGCGTCGTGCAGTCCTTCATGAACATGTTGCCGAAGCCGCTGGTGGACAGGTCGAATGACGAGGGCTTCTGCGTGCCGCACAGCGAGGACTGGAAATACAGGTTGCCGGCGATGTCCGCCTCGCAGTTGGGCGTGCCGGGCAGGCAGGTCTCGGCGTGCCGCACGACCAGGACGTCGGTGTTGGCCTTCTTGTTCTTGAGCAGGTCGGTGCAGGTGGCGGGCACGGTCTCGTAGCTCTGCACCCCGAGGTCGAGCAGCTTGCGCTTGTAGTCGTCGGTCCAGTTGGCGACGGAATAGGCCAGGCAAGGGTCGGGAGGTGTACCGGTGGGCACGTTCTCCGGCACGCCATTGACCGTGAGATCGTCGAACTGGGGCATGTAGTTTTCCCAGAACCCGGCGTGGGAGAGCTCGTTCTCCAGGACGAAGATGCTGAGCCGCCCGCTTTCGATCTGGCGGTTTACGCGTTCCATTTCGCGCTGGGTGCCGCTCACGTTGAGGAACAGCGCGAGCAGGGCTGCCATCACGATGAGCATGATGGTGATCGACACCATCAGTTCGATCAGCGTCAGCCCGCGCTGCCGATGGCGCGACGCGGTGGCCGTCATGAAAGGGCTCCGATGCGTACGAGCGTGGTGACCGTCCTGCGGCACAGGTCGTTCACGCAGCGCGTGCCGGTGGCGTCGTACAGGTCCTTGCCGCAGCCCACGCCGGCGGATGGGGCGGAGATTGGCACCAGGCCCTGCCATGCGACGGTGACGAGGTATTCGTTGTTGCCCATGTCCTGCACGCAGCCGCGCCCGCCGATCACCGTGCCGAGCTTGCTGCTCCCCGAGGTTTCGGCCGCGCCCTGCAGCGCGTTGCACCATTCGGCGGTGTCTACCTGCTGGCGCGTGCCGGTGGCAGCGGGGCACGTGCTGCCGCTGCCCAGCGGGGTGCTGGTGACGTAGCTCGAGGCCATCCGGCGATTGATCGCGATGCGGTTGGCCATGTCGTTCAGCATGACCAGCGCCTGCGAGCGCTGGTACGACTCCATCTCCGACGCCTGCAGCCGCGCCTGCAGTCCCACGAGGCCGAACAGCCCGAAAGCCACCACGACGATGGCGACGATCACTTCCAGCAAGCTCACGCCACGCTGGTTGCGCGCCTGACGGGTGCCGCGGGCGCCTCTCACCATTTCGCAAGCGGCGTCTTCACGCCTTCGCTGTTGAGAGTGAGCGCGCCGTCGCCCGACTGGCTGCCGAGCGGTGTCAGCGTCAGCGTGTAGCCGGGGACACCGGTCGTAGACAGAGTGATGTCGTAGCTGTAGTTGCTGCTGACCTCGGCCGGCAGTGCGTATCCGCTGGCTGTCAGCGCAGCCTTGTCGGCATAGTTGCGGTTCGCCAGGAGGAACTGCTGCTGCCGGTTGGCGATGTCCATCATCTGCGCCTGCGCCGCCGATCGCTTCGAGCGGATGACGTACTGCTGGTAGCTGGGCAGCGCGATGGCCGCCAGGATGGCCACGATCGCCACCGTGATCATCAACTCGATCAGGGTGAAGCCGCCGGTTTTGCGCGCGTGCGAAGGCTCGTTCATCGTGATGCGTTTAGAAATGTTTCACATTGTTATAAATGTGAATTTATCACATCAAACGCATGTGTGAACCTTTTTCCCAGCGCGATTCGCGGCACGGGCGCAACAGGTGCGCCAAAGGGTGTCAGAGGACGTTGCAACTTGCTTCTCCTTGCCACGGATTGATATTGGCCCGTAGAGGCGGCAAAGTCCAGTTCGATAGCGATGGGCACGCCGTAGGACCAGGACTACTGGCGTGAGCGCAGGCCAACCGTCGTCCGGAGCACTTCGCGCGCAATTGGGGTACCCAGCGTGAGGGGCCGCCTAGCACGGCGTGCGCGAGGGCCTTGCGCGTTGCCCGCTCGTGGCCGCAGGCCGCCACGAGGGGGAGGGAAGAGGGTGGTCCGTCAGTCGGCCACGGCGCCCGATTTCTTCACCAGCGCGGCCCAGCGCGGAATTTCCCTGGCCATGTGATCACGCAGTTCTTCCGGCGTACTTCCCACGATCTCCATCGCCAACTGGTCCGAGAGCCGGGCCTGCACGTCGGGCTGCTTGAGCGCCTTGACGATCTCGGCATTCAGGCGCTGGACGATCGGCTTGGGTGTGCCCTTGGGCGCGTACACGGCCTGCCACGACGACATCTCGAAGCCTGGAATGCCCGATTCGATCATGGTCGGCAACTCGGGCGCCAGGGCGATGCGCTTGCCCGTGGTCACCGCCAGCAGCTTGAGCTTGCCGCTCTTCACCAGCGGCAGTGCGGCCGTTACCTGGTCGAACATGAAGGGCACCAGTCCAGCGGCCACGTCGGTCATGGCCGGCGGCGTGCCCTTGTACGGCACGTGGGTGAGCTTCACGCCGATGAGGTCGCCGAACATCTCGCCGGCCAGGTGGGTGGAGGTCCCGGCGCCGGAAGAGGCAAAGGTGCGCTTGCTCTCGTCTTTCTTCAGCAGCGCCACCAGTTCGGCCACCGAGTTCACGCCGAGTTGGCTGTTGACGATCAGCACGTTGGGCAGGCGCGCGACCAGCGAGACGGGCTCGAAGTCCTTCATTGGGTCGTAGGGCAGGTTCTTGTACAGGCTCGCGTTGATGGCGTGCGTGCTGATGGTGCCGCCAAGCAGCGTGTAGCCATCGGGCTTGGCCTTGGCGACGTAGGCCGCTCCGATGCCGCCGGCCTGGCCGGGCTTGTTGTCGACCACCACCGACTGCTTGAGGCTGTCGCCCAGCTTCTGGGCCAGCGTGCGCGCCACGATGTCGGTGGATCCGCCGGCGGTGAAGGGCACGACGTAGACGATCGGCTTGGCGGCCGGCCAATCGGAGGCCTGGGCCCAGGTGGCCACGGGGACGAGCGCAGCCAGGAACAGCGCCGCGGCGCCACGGATGAATCTCATGGATTTGTCTCCTCGGGAATTGGGGGAAAGAGAAAGGGCTTCAGCGGCCACGGGCGCTGCGCCAGGACGCGAAGTCGGCGCGGCTTTGTTCCTCGGTGGGCGGATACAGGCCGAGGATGGAGCGGCCTTCGAGCACCTTTTCCTGCACGAAGTCCTCGAAGGAGGTCATCTCGGTCGCCTCGGCGGCGATCTCGTCGGCCATGTGGGCCGGGATGACGATCACGCCTTCCGCGTCGCCCACGATCACGTCGCCAGGGAACACCGGCGCGTCGCCGCAGCCGATGGGCACGTTGATGTCGATGGCCTGGTGCAGCGTGAGGTTGGTCGGCGCGCTCGGGCGGTGGTGATAGGCCGGGAAGCCCAGCTTGGCGATGTCGGGGCTGTCGCGGAAGCCGCCGTCGGTCACCACCCCGGCCACGCCGCGCTTCATCAGCCGCGTGACCAGGATGCCGCCGGCCGATGCGGCCCGCGCATCTTTTCGGCTGTCGATCACCAGCACGGCGCCTTCGGGGCATTGCTCCACTGCCTTGCGCTGCGGATGGTCGCGATCGAGGAAGACGCTGATCGGATTCAGGTCTTCGCGCGCCGGCATGTAGCGCAGCGTGAAGGCTTCGCCCACCATGTTCGGCAGGCCGGCGTCGAGCGGTCGCACCTCCTGGATGAACTGGTTGCGCAGGCCGCGCTTGAACAGGGCGGTGCACAGGGTGGCGGTGCTCACCTTCATGAGCAGGTCGCGAGTGGCGGGATTCACGTGTTGTCTCCGTTGTCGAAAGAATGAGAAAAAGGGGAGGAGGGCGGGCGCGTCAGAAGATGTCGGGTTCGGCCACCGGCTTGCCGAAGCTGGTTTCGAGGAAGTCGAAGTCGCAGCCTTCGTTGGCCTGCTTGATGTGGCGGCCGAACATCCAGCCGTAGCCGCGCCCGTAGCGCGGCGGCGGCGGCGTCCACGCGGCCTTGCGGCGGGCCAATTCCGTGTCGTCGACGTCGAGGTGGATGCGCCGTGCGGGCACGTCCACGGTGATGCGGTCGCCGGTCTTCACCAGCGCCAGCGGGCCGCCGATGGCCGCCTCGGGCGAGCAGTGCAGCAGGCAGCCGCCGTAGCTGGTGCCGCTCATGCGCGCGTCGGACAGGCGCAGCATGTCTGTCACGCCCTGCCTGAGCAGCTTGGTGGGAATCGGCAGCATGCCCCACTCGGGCATGCCGGCGCCGCGCGGGCCGGCGTTGCGCAGCACCAGGATGTCGTCGGCCGTCACGTCGAGTTCGGGGTCGTCGACCGCCTTCTTGAGCGACGGATAGTCGTCGAACACCAGTGCGCGGCCGGTGTGCCGCAGCAGGTGCGGCGCGCAGGCGCTGGGCTTGATCACGACGCCGTCGGGCGCAAGGTTGCCGCGCAGCACGGCCAGCGCGCCTTCGGCGTAGATGGGGTTGGCGAGCGGACGGATGACGTCGTCGTTGTAGACCTCGGCGCCCGCGATGTTCTCGCCGAGCGTGCGGCCGTTGACCGTCAGCGCTTCGGTCTTCAGGTGGCCTCGGATGCGCTCCAGCATCGCCGACAGGCCGCCGGCGTAGAAGAAGTCTTCCATCAGGTAGGCGTCGCCGCTGGGGCGGATGTTGGCGATGACGGGCACGCGGCGGCTGAAGTCGTCGAAGGCGTCCAGGCTCACCGCATGGCCGGCGCGGCGCGACATCGCGATCAGGTGGACGATGGCGTTGGTGCTGCAGCCCATGGCCATCGCGCAGGCGATGCCATTCTCGAAGCTGGCGCGCGTGAGCATCTTCGCGGGCGTCCAGTCTTCCCACACCATGTCGACGATGCGGCGGCCGCAGTCGGCGCTCATGCGGATGTGGTTGGCGTCGGCCGCGGGAATGCTGGAGGCGCCCGGCAGGGTGAGTCCGACGGCCTCGGCGATGCCCATCATGGTGGCCGCGGTGCCCATGGTCATGCAGGTGCCGTGGCTGCGCGCGATGCCTGCTTCCATCTCCGCCCAGGCCTGGTCGCTCAGCCGGCCGGCGCGGCGCTCGTCCCAGTACTTGAAGGCGTCGGAGCCCGAGCCCAGCACCTTGCCCTTCCAGTTGCCGCGCAGCATGGGGCCGGCGGGCAGGTAGATGAAGGGGATGCCCATGCTGATCGCGCCCATCGTGAGGCCGGGCGTGGTCTTGTCGCAGCCGCCCATCAGCACCGCGCCGTCCACCGGGTGGCTGCGCAGCAGCTCTTCCGTTTCCATGGCCAGGAAGTTGCGATAGAGCATGGTGGTGGGCTTGACCATGCTTTCCGACAGCGAAATGGCCGGCAGTTCGAGCGGGAAGCCGCCGGCCTGCAGGATGCCGCGCTTGACGTCGTCCACCCGCTGCTTGAAGTGCGAGTGGCACTGGTTGGCATCGCTCCAGGTGTTGACGATGGCAATGAGCGGCTTACCCATCCAGTCGGCGTGGCTGTAGCCCATCTGCAGCACACGCGAGCGGTGGCCGAAGGAGCGGAAGTCGTCGGGTGCGAACCAGCGTGCGCTGCGCAGGGATTCGTAGGGGCGTTTCATGGGGGTGTCTCTGTGGGCGCGAGGCGCGGCGGGGCAATGCCGGCGGGATTAAAACACTAATATATTAGTACGTCAATGCCACAATCCGGCCCGATGAGTGCCCTTCCAAAATTTCGACTCGACCGCACCCGCCTCGCCGCGCCGCAGGTGACGGAGAAGCTGCGCGACGCCATCCTCTCGCTGGACCTGGTGCCGGGTACCGTGCTGGCGCGGCAGGAACTGGCCGATCGCTTCGGCGTGAGCCAGACCCCGGTGCGAGAAGCGCTGCTGCGGCTCAACGAGGAAGGACTGGTGGACGTGTTCCCGCAGCACGCCACGCTGGTCAGCCGCATCGACATCGCGGCGGCGCGGGAGGCGCATTTCCTGCGCCGCTCGATCGAGCTGGAACTGGTGCACCAGCTCGCGCTGGAGGCGCCAGCGGGGCTGGTCGAGCAGATGAAGGCCGTCATCGCGCAGCAGGTGGCGTTGTCGACAGCACAGCGCTATGGCGATTTCGTCGGCGCCGACCGCGCCTTCCATCACCTGATGTACGAGGCCGGCGGCGTCGCCAGCCTGTGGGAGCTGGTAGGGCGTGTCTCGGGCCACGTCGACAGGCTGCGCCGCCTGCACCTGCCCACCGCCGGCAAGACCGAGGCGATCCTGCGCGACCATCGCGCCATCGTGCGCGGCATCGAGGCGAAGGACCCGGCGGCCGCGCAAGCGGCATTGCGCAGGCACCTGTCGGGCACGCTCAGCGCGGTGGACGAGATCTGCCGGCAATATCCGGACTACGTGGCCACGTCCTGATCGGAACCATTCGCCAGATCACCGCCACCGCTTGCAGCCGCAGGCCAGGGCGGCTATCTCGCGCAGGATTCTCCGCGTTCTGAATTTAACATAATGCACATTGTGTTCATTTCAGATGAGCACAACGAGGCACCCCCAGCCGGTATCAACGCTTCAGCGCGCCCCCCGAACCCCGGCCTTCGTAGTTCACGCCCTTCGTCTGCTTGACCTCGATCTTCTTCGCGTCCGGGCACGGCTCGTTCGAATAAGCGACCTTGCCGCCCTGGACGCACTTGTAGATCGAATGCTGCGCCATCGCGCCAGACGCGAAACCCACCAGTCCAAACGCCAGCAACATGGCGCCCGCCGGCCTCACCATTTGCCGTCCTTCGGGATCGCCTTGGGCGCATTGGCTTTGGCTGCCGCCGCCGCAGTGATCAACGACGCCGCTTCCGGACGGTTCGCCTTGTTGGCAAAGTCGACGGCCGTCATGCCCAGCTGGTTCTTCATCGTCGTATCCGCGCCTTCGGCCAGCAGCAACTTCACCGCCTCGCTCGAGCCGTACATCGCAGCCATCATCAGCGGCGTGGTGCCATTGGGCGATTGCGCATCGATGAATGCGTAGTTGTCGAGCAGCACCTTCATGATGGTCAACTGGCCGCTGGTCGCGGCGTAGTGCAGCGGCGTCCAACCCGTCTTGTTGACCGCAGCGTCGCGCTTCAGCAGTTGTGTGACCAGGTCCTGCTGGCCCTTGATCGCGGCCAGCATCAGCGGGGTTTCGTCCTTGGCGTTGGCCAGGTCCACATTGGTCTGAGGCGACTCGATCAGCACCTGGATCACTTTCGGCGAAGGCTCACGCAATGCGATCAGCAAACCCGTCTGGCCGTGCTCGTCACGCGTGTTCGGATCAAAACCGCGCTGCAGCAGCGTGCGCACGCCGCTGGCGTTGTCTCCACGCACGGCCCGGAAGAAGTCTTCGAACGAACCGGCATGCACTGAAAAAGATGCAGCAAAAACAATAAGGTAAAGCGATTTTTTGATGTAGTTCTTCATGATTTAACATCCCTGAACAACGTTTCGAAGTTGTCGCTCGTGGCCTTGGCGATGGCCTCCACGGGCACTTTTCGCAGCTCGGCGATCTGCCGTGCCACGAACGGCACGTACGACGGATTGTTGGTCTTGCCGCGGTACGGCACGGGCGCGAGATAAGGGCTGTCGGTCTCGATCAGCATGCGGTCCAGCGGCACAAAAGCGGCTACGTCGCGCAGATCCTGGGCCTTCTTGAAGGTCAGGATGCCGGAGAACGAGATGTAGAAACCCAGATCGAGCGCCGCGCGCGCCACCTCGGCGGTTTCGGTGAAGCAATGGAACACGCCGCCGGCCGCCCTGCTGGCGCCGTCCTCGCCCTCCTCCTTGAGGATCGCCAGCGTATCGGCCGAGGCCTCGCGGGTGTGGATGATCAGCGGCTTGCGGGTCTGTTGAGCGGCGCGGATGTGCACGCGAAAGCGGTCGCGCTGCCATTCCATGTCGGAGATGCTGCGCCCGCCCTTGCGTTCCTCCATCTGGTAATAGTCGAGGCCGGTCTCGCCGATGGCGACCACGCGGGGCCGGGCCGACAGCCGCACCAGGTCTTCGACGCTGGGCTCGGCGATGTCCTCGTTGTCGGGGTGCACGCCGACGCTGGCCCAGAAGTTGTCGTAGCTGGCGGCCAGCGCCTGCACGTCGTCGAACTCCTCGAGCTTGGTGCAGATGCAAAGCGCCCGGTCGACCTGCGCGGCGGCCATGGCGGCACGAATCTGCGGCATCTGGTCCGCGAACTCGGGGAACGTGAGGTGGCAGTGGGAATCGGTGAACATCGGAAATGGTGAAGTGCGCGGCGCACTCCCTGGTGGGAGGTGGTGCCGTCGACGGAGTTCCGCGTCACGGGGACGGCGGAAAACTCAGATGGTTTGCGTGGGACGGTCGGAGGCCATCGAACCGCCCAGTGCGGCCTCGATGCGTGCCTTGAGCTGGCGCGATTTTTCGTCGGACGGGAACCGGATCCCCACGCCTGGCGCCCGGTTGCCAGCCGCACGCGATGGCGTGATCCAGGCGACCTTGCCGGCCACCGGATAGCGCTGCGGGTCTTCGGGCAGCGTCAGCAGCACGTAGACATCGTCGCCGAGCCGGTATTCGCGCGTGGTCGGAATGAAGATGCCGCCTTCTGCAAACAAAGGGATGTAAGCCGCGTACAGCGCGCCCTTCTCCTTGATGGCGAGTTGAATGACGCTCGGCCGGGCGGGCGTGGCGTTGGGAACGGCGGAGGCGACAGGTTGGTTCATGGGCGACGAGCGGCAGAGTTTAGGGTGGTTCGCGCTTCGCTCACAAGCGCTTCCAGCATGAGGCCCGCATTGAACGGGTGTTCCGCGGTTCTCGCGGCACTTGCCAACGACTTCGACCAGCGCGCCAGCGCCAGCCGCGACGGCGCGGCGGGCAGGTCGGCGGCGTCGAAGAACCGGGGCGCGGCACCATTGCCGACAGCCATCAGGTCGTGGCAAAGCTTCTGCAGCGCACCGACGGCCTGCGCCGGCGCGTGATCGGCCAGCGCGCCCACGTCGCCACGCGTCATGGCCTTGGGAAGCAAGGACCAGGCCTTGGGCGACTGACCCGAGCGCGCGAGCCGCAAGGCGTCGCTCGGCCGGCCACCGGCGGCGCGCAGCAATGCGGCCGCATCGGCGGCGGGCACGTCCTGCGCGGCCAGCCAGGCTTCGGCCTCGGCGGTTTCAGGCCAGGGCAGCGTGAAGCCCAGGCAGCGGCTGCGGATGGTCGGCAGCAGTTGCCACGCGGCCTCGCTGACGAGCACGAAGCGCACATCACCGACGGGCTCTTCGAGCGTTTTCAGCAGCGCATTCGCGGTGATGGTGTTCATGCGCTCGGCCGGATACACCAGCACCACCTTGCCACGGCCGCGCGCGCTGGTTCGCTGCGCAAACCCGACCGCGTCGCGCATTGCCTCGACGCGGATCTCGCGGCTGGCCTTGCGTTTCTTGTCGTCGATGTCGGCCTGCGCCTTCTCGTCGAGCGGCCAGTTCAGTTCCTGCATGGCGACTTCGGGCATCAGCACGCACAGGTCGGCATGGGTGCGAACCTCGATGGCATGGCAGCTGGCGCAGTGGCCGCAGGCCGTGCCCTCCTGCGTCGGCTGCTCGCACAGCCATGCGGACGCGAGCGCCAGCGCCAGTTCGTACTGGCCGATGCCGGAGGGACCTTGCAGCAGCCAGGCATGGCCGCGCTGGCGCAGCAACTCGGTGAGCGGCTGGCGCAGCCAGGGGGACAGAGCCGGCACGCTCATCGGGCAATTCCGCTGTTCAGCACGCCACGCGCCACCAATGCCGTTTCAACCTGCTGCCACACCTGGTCGCGCGACTGGCTGGCATCGATGCGCACGAAGCGCGTCGCATCAGCGGCCGCGCGGGCCGCGTAGCCCCGGGCGACGCGGCTGAAAAACTCGACGGGCTGGGCTTCGAACTTGTCGGGCACGCGAGCGCCGGCCAATCGCTGCGCGGCGATCCCGGGCGCGAGGTCGAACCACAGCGTGATATGCGGCTGAAGCAGCGCCGCCCTGCCCGCCTCCGCCTGCACCCATTGTTCGAGCGTCGAAAGCACGGCTTCATCGAAGCCTCGCCCCGCCCCCTGATAGGCAAAGGTCGCGTCGGTGAACCGGTCGCACAGCACCACGTCGCCACGCGCCAGCGCCGGCTCGATGACCTGCGCGATGTGGTCGCGCCGCGCCGCGAACACCAGCAGCGATTCGGTCAGCGGGTCCATCGGCTGCTCGAGGATCAGCCCGCGCAGCGTCTCGGCCAGCGGCGTACCGCCTGGCTCGCGCGTGCGCACGACCTCGCGGCCCTGCGTCCTGAACAGAGCCTCCAGCGCATCGAGATGGCTCGACTTGCCCGCCCCGTCGATGCCTTCGAGCGTCAGAAACAGGCCGTTGTCACTCATTGGGTTGCCTTCGGTTTGGAATCGCTGCCGCCGCCGCGCTGATAGCGGTTGACCGCGCGGTTGTGGTCGTCGAGCGAACTGCTGAACTGGCTTGTGCCGTCGCCGCGCGAGACGAAGTACAGCGACTTGCTCTGCGCGGGCTGCACCGCTGCCAGCAGCGCGGCTTTGCCGGGCATGGAAATCGGCGTCGGCGGCAGCCCGCCGCGCGTATACGTGTTCCAGGGCGTGTCGGTCAGCAGGTCTTTCTTGCGCAGGTTGCCGTCGAAGGCGGTGCCCATGCCGTAGATCACCGTCGGGTCGGTCTGCAGCGGCATACCGATGCGCAGGCGATTGGTGAAGACAGCCGCGATTTCCGAGCGGTCTTTGGCCTTGCCTGTCTCCTTTTCGACAATACTGGCCAAAATAAGCGCCTCATCGGCCGATTTCAACGGCAGATCGGAGGCGCGGGCGGCCCAGGCGGCTTCGAGCTTCTTGTCCATGGCCCGCATCGCGCGCTGCATCAGGGCGATGTCGGTCGAGCCTTTCGAGTAGGTATATGTGTCCGGAAAGAAGCGCCCTTCCGGGTGCAGGCCCGGCTTGCCCAGCCTGGCCATCAGCGCCTCGTCGGTCAGGCCCACGCTGTCTGGCTTGAGCTGGTCGGCCTTGGCGAGCGCGGCGCGCACCTGGCGGATGTTCCAACCCTCGACCAGCACCAGGCTGCGCGTGGCTTCCTCGCCGCGCACCAGGATGTTGAGCAGTAGCTTGGGCGAGACGCCGCGTTCCAGCTCGTAGCTGCCGGCGCGCATCTGGCGGTCTTGTCCCGAGATGCGGAACCACAGGTAGAGCAACTGCGGCTGCACGTCGACGCCCGTGTCGGCCACGGCTTGTGCGATGCCGCGCGGCGTGGTGCCGGGCTCGACAGACAGGTCGACGCTGGGCGCCGGCAGCTTGAGCGGCTGGTGTACCCACCAGAGACCGGCGCCGCCAAGCGCGAGCGCGATCAGGGCGGCAAGCAGGAAAAGCGTAAGGAAGAAGCTGCGCACGGATCCGATGTGGGGAAGACGGAAAAAGCCGGAGAAAACCGGTGGATTCGCAGGCTGCAGGGAAGGAGCCCCTGCCGCCCCGAAGGAACAGGCCCGGCCATGATAATTCAGCGATGACCACAGTCGTTCTCAATGGCGTGACCGCCCTCTCCCACCTCGGTGTGATCCGTGCCGAGGGCCCGGACGCCGCCAGCTTCCTGCACGGCCAGCTGACCCAGGACTTTTCGCTGCTCGGCGCCTCCGACGCCCGGCTGGCTGCGCTGTGCACCGCCAAGGGCCGTGTGATCGCAAGTTTCATCGGCATCAAGCCGCAACCCGAGCTGATCCTGCTGGTGTGCAGCCGCGACATCCTGGCCGCGACGCTCAAGCGCTTGTCGATGTTCGTGCTGCGTGCCAAGGCCAAGTTGACCGATGCCACCGACCAGTTTGCGCTGTATGGCCTGGCTGGCACTGCCCTGACCGGCAACGGCCTCGACGCCGCCGCCTCGCCCGGCAAGCGCACGGCCGTCGGCGATGACGTCAGCGCCGTGTCGCTGTATCCAGCCGACGGGGTGCCGCGTGCGCTCTGGATCGCGCCGGCCGGCCACGCCGCACCCACGGGCCCCGCGCTCGATGCCGCCCTGTGGCAGTGGAGCGAGGTGCGCAGCGGCATCGTGACGCTGACCACGCCGATCGTCGACGCCTTCGTGCCGCAGATGATCAACTACGAATCGGTCGGCGGCGTGAACTTCAAGAAAGGCTGCTACCCCGGCCAGGAAGTGGTCGCGCGCAGCCAGTTCCGCGGCACGCTGAAGCGGCGCACCTACCTCGTGCAGGCCGATGCGGCCGTCTCCGCCGGACAGGAGGTGTTCGCGGCCGCCGATGCCGAGCAGCCCGTGGGCATCGTGGCGCAGGCCGCGCCGGCGCCAGACGGCGGCTGGTCCGCGCTGGTCTCGATGCAGATCGCCGCGCTCGAGGCCGGTGGCCTGCGCGCGGGCGCGGCCGACGGCCCGGCACTCACGGTCGATCCGCTGCCCTACCCCCTGCTCGAGGACATCTGAGTCTCCCATCCCCCCAACGCCCTTGAAGAAAAGGGGCGTTCGGCGCTATCGAACAGATGGCGCCATTTTTTTGCGCGTCGTTTAACCCTGCCGCCGATGCAGCGCCGTAGAAGCCTGCACCGATCAACTCCCGGCAAGGAAGACACCATGAAGCGCAGACTCTTTTCCACCGCCTTGGCCCTGAGCGCCGCGGCCTCCTTCTCGGCCTGCGCGCAGAGCCCGGAGCGGCCTTACGCCCCGCCCACGCCGTCCAGCCGCATCGGCTCGCTGATGCAGATCAGCGTGGTCGACCGCGGCACCGGCACCGAACTGCCGATCTACCGCCACCGCGGTGAATACTGGGTAGCCGGTCGCCCCGGTGCGCGCTACGCCATCCGGGCGCGCAACACGATGGGTGAACGCATCATGGCCGTGATGTCGGTGGACGGCATCAATGTCGTCACGGGTGAAACGGCCGGTGTCGGGCAGAACGGCTATGTGTTCAGCGGAGGCGAACGCAGCGACATCACTGGGTGGCGCAAGAGCGATTCGCAGATCGCGGCCTTCGAGTTCGCCGCGGCCGGCAACTCCTATGCGAGCCGCACGGGCCGCCCGGACGACGTGGGCGTGATCGGCGTCGCGATGTTTCGCGAGCGCATGCCCGAGCCGCTCCCGCCGCCGGTCACGCCTTTTCCGTACCGCGACGAACACGGCGAGCGCGAGCGCCGAAGCGAGTCGTCGTCCCTGGGCGATGCGCGCGCGAAGGCGCGTTCGGCCGACGGTGCCGCCGCGGCGGCGGAATCCCCCGCGGGCAGCCTGCGCCAGTCCGCGCCCAGCCCGAGCCTGGGCACCGCGCACGGCCGCCGCGAAACCTCGTACGTCGGCAAGACCACCTTCGAGCGCGCGCAGCCGTCGCCCGACGAAGTGGTCCGCATCCGCTACGACAGCCGCGAGAACCTCGTTGCCGCGGGTGTGATCCCGGTGCCGCCCGCGCCGCGCTGGCCGCGTCCGGCCGGTCCGTCGCCGTTCCCGGGTTCGGAGCCGGGCTACGTGCCGGACCCGCCCGCGCGCTATTGAGGAGAAGAAGGAAGAAGGGACCGGCGCATCTCGATGTGCGGGATGCCGGCCTCCTCGAAGCCGTCGCCGTGCGGCACATAGCCCAGCCGCGCATAGAAACGCTCGGCGCTGCGCTGCGCATTCAGCGCCACCACGCTGTCGCCGCGCGCCCTGGCGGCGTCTTCGAGCACCTGCATCACCGCAGCGCCATGCCCGCCGCTGCGCAGGTTGCGGTGCACCGCCATGCGGCCGATGTGCGAGACGCCGTTCTCGGCCGCCAGCAACCGCCCTGTGGCGATGACCTGCCCGATGCGGTTGCGCGCCACCGCGTGCAGCACCACGGCGTCCTGCGCGTCCCATTCCATCGCTTCGGGAATGTTCTGCTCCTCGATGAACACCGCGCGCCGCAGGGCGCCAGCGCCTTCGCCGAGGGTGGCCCAGTCGCCGGTCTCGACGGTGCGCATCGTCTCGCCGGCCTCGTAGCCGGTCAGCACTTCTCGCAGCACAGCAGGCACCGGCTTCGAGGTCTGCGTCGCCGGGTCGGCGAACACGTAGACCAGCTCGCAGCCGACCAGGAACTGGTCCTGCCGGAACAACCCGCCCTCGAACACCATCGAAGAATTGCCGATGCGCGCGCAGCGCACGCCCATGTCCAGCATGTCGTCCATGCGCGCCGAGGCGCGGAAGTCGATGGTGGCCTTGCGCACGTAGAGGTCGCCGCCCAGCGCATGCATCGCCTCTTCGTACGGCAGCGCCAAGGCGCGCCAGTAGTCCGAGATGGCGGTGTCGAAGTACATCAGGTAGTGCGCGTTGAAGACGATCTTCTGCATGTCGACTTCGGCCCAGCGTACGCGCAGGCGGTGGAAGAAGCGGAAATCGCTGCGTTGCATTCTTGTCTCCGGAAAGGGTTGGAATTGTAGGAACCGGACGCTTCAGCCCCGAGCGCCTGCGCCCAGCGCCAACAGGCTCTTGCGCACCGCACGGCCCTTGCCACCGAGCTCGAGCCCTGCCAGCAGCTCCAGCGTTGGCGCGGGCAGCGTCCGCTGCGAACTCAGCGCAATCTCGAGCAGCAGTTCCATCAGCGCAGCCAGGTCCTTGGGCGGATTTCCGGCATCGGCCGCCAGCATGTCGCAGAGAAGGTCGAAGACCGGCGCAGCCAGCCGTGTATCGGCCCGTACCGCCGCCTCCAGGCTCTTGCCATGGCGCTTGGCCATCGTGAGCGACGACGCCAGCAGCGCACGCAATTGCGCTCCCAGCGCCGGCACGTCGAGCCGGCCTTCGGTAAAGGATTGCACCAGCGCATCGACCGCAAGCGCCGTCTGGCCCGGCTCCTTGCCGGCGAGCGCCAGTGCAAGCAGCAGCACTGCCATCGGCTGCGAAGCAGTGACGGGGACCGTGGGATCGAGCAGCGGCATGAGGTAGGCCCGGTTTTGCCACTGTGCTTCCCACCAGTCGAGGTTGTTGCCTATCTGCCGGCAGCCATCGGCGAAGAAACTCTCAAGCGACGACGGCAGCACCGTGGCGGCATGGCGCAACAACGCCTCGTCATGGGCGCCGTCCATGCCGGCGCGGCGCACGGCCACCAGCGCGTGCGGCGTGTCCGGGTGCACCGCGGCGGACGCCAACTGCAAATCGTGGTGAATGTAGGTCTTGCCTTCGTAGGTGGAACTCCTGGCATTCACCGACCATGTGTAGCGGGCTGCGCTCGCCCCGTCGGGCCCGAGGTCACCCCAGGCATCCAGCACGCGCGAATCGTCGCCGCCGGGGTGGCGGATGCGTGCCGCGGTCGCGAACAGGGCCTGTTGCGCCTCGTCCGCCTTGGCGGAAATGGCGACGCCATCCTCGCCCAGCGCGTGGCGCAACGCGCGCACCAGAGGGGCATCGGCCAACTGGCGAGCCTTCTCGCGCAAGATGGCTGCGCCTTGTCCCTGCGGCGGAGCCAGCCGCAGCATGCCCCGCACCTGCTCGCCCAGGCATGGCTGCGCCCCGCGCCCCTGATACGCCGCAATGCGCTCGATGAACACCGCCGGGTCGATGAACCCGCGCGCATGCGTGGCCGATGCCAGCGGCGCGAGGCCCCAGCCCTGCGCGGCCTGATTGATCAGGTCGTCCACCCGCAGAGCCAGAAATTCGTCGGCCTGCGGTTTCTGCAGGCCGCTGCGGTGCGGGTTGTCGCGCAGATCGGGCAACCGCTCTGCGCTCGCGACGAAGACCAGCAGCCTCGCCAGCCGGCTCGGCACCTCGCTGCGCAGCAGCTTGCGGGCACGCTTGACCACCGGCGCGCACTGCTTCACCAGCGCTTCCGGCAGCGGTGCCATGCGCACCAGCGCTTCGACGACGCGCTCCAGTTCGTCGGTGTCGTTGGGGTTCTCCAGCACGAAGGCCAGCCGTTCGGTCAGCTCGGCGGGATCGGTGACAGGCGCGAGCGCGCGGCCGGCGTCGAGCGGATCCATCGGGCCGCTCCCCATCGGCAATGACCCGGCCGTTGCCGGCGCAGGGGCCGCGGCGTCGGATGCGTCGCCGAGCAGCGCCCCAAGCGCCGGTCGGTTGACCGTTGCCACGCTGCCGATGTGTGCCGCCAGCTCACCGCGTGCAGCGTCGTCCATGCCCCAGGCATCGAGCCGCTCGATGATCTTCTTCTGCAGTTCGGCCGCCTCGTGCACCAGTCCGTGCAGCGCCAACGCCGAGGCTTCATGTGCCAGGGCGGGTTCTCGCTTGACGACGGCCTCGACCAGCTTCAGCGCCGCATCGACCTGCGACTTGGCGCTCGCATAGAACACCGGCCTCAACGCGCCCAGCAGCGAGGCTCCGTCGATGTGCTTTGCCGCATGCAGCGTTTTCAGCGCGCCGAGCGCCAGTGCCACGGTCGGCGGAATGCGGCTCTGGCAAAGGCCCAGATAGCGCGCGGCAAGGGGCGCCATCTCGCTCGCGGAGGGAGCCAGGGTCTCGTGAAAGCGCGAGAACCAGCCCGCGCGGAATTGCGGCCAGTCTTTCTCGAGCGTGCCGAGGGCCCTTTCGAGCAGTTGCTCCCGCGTGAATTCGCCCCGCGCCACGCCCTCGATGAAGATGTGCGACCAGGAGTTCTCCGGCGAGTGGTTGTATTTGTCCACCGCCGACAGGTTGTGCTCGCTCGTTCCCTCCACATCGAACAGGCGGAGCACGGCTTGATACAGGCCGGGGTCGCGGTCGAAATGCCGGTCCATGGTGGCCGAGCGATACGAGGCACGCGGCAGGGCCATCAGGCCAATGGCGTAGTCGTCGCCCTGCGGCCGGTCGATCAGCCCCGCGGCCACCAGGTTTTGCACCGGCAGGATGTGGGCGACGAAAGTGCGCAGCGTCGCTTCGGCCGCCTTTTGCAGTGCGGCACGCCAGCCGGCGGCGTCGATGCCGAACCGCTTGCATAGCGCCGCGGCAGTTTCCGGGTCGAGGGCGACCTGGGGACCGGCGTGATCGAGCAAAGCCTCGGGTCCCATGCAAACGACCATGGCCCCCTGCAGGGCGCGGTATTGCGCCGCCTGCGCCTCGCCGCCCCACTGGCGTGCATACGGGCTGCCTTGCCAGTGGCTTGAGCGCATGATCTGGCCCATCTTCTCGAGCGATTCGGCACATGCCTTGCGGCCGGCCGCTGGCATGGCCTGCAGGGCGGCGATCGCGGCCTCGAAATCGCCCCGGTGCACCGCCTGTTCCAGCGCGCCGGCCGGCACTAACACCGGCAGTTCTTCTGCGTTTCTCATCGATCGCCTTCCGCAGCCGAGGCTGAAGCCTCCACCGCCAATACGTGCTTGCAGGGGCCGCGCTCGCCCTGGTGCTTTGCATACCAGGGGCAGGTGCAACGCAGTTCGCCGTCGATCTCGCGCACGCTGTACACGCTGCCCGCACTGCTCACCTGAGCCTCGACCGGGCTGGCATTCGCGATGCTGACGGCGCCGCGAGCCAGGAGTTCGCGCGCATCGGCCAGGCGCGGATGCATGTCCTCGACCGACGACAGGTCGAACGGCAGCACACGGTGGAAGTAGCGCCGCTCGACCACGTCGAAGCCCACCAGGCCCGAAGCACCGAGGATTCGCAGGCTGTCGTCCACGCTCGCCTCGGTGATGCCCAGCGTGTACGCCAGGGCCGCCGGGTCGATTACCGTCTGCCAGTTCAGCTGCGCTCTCACCAGCGCCACCGCGCGTTCGTCGTCCATGCGCATCAGTGCGCGCAGCGCCTGCCCTTCGCCCGAAAAGCCGCGCCAAGGCTCCGCACTGAGCGCCAGCGTGAGCCGCGCGCCGGGAAACGCGAGTACCCATGCACTGGCCTGTTGTGTCTCGTCGGCATGCACGGCGAGGCTGCGCGCCTTGGGCAGCAGTGCTTCGAGCACCCGCAGCCGGCTGGTGTCGGTCACGCGCACGCCCTGCGGATGTGGCCGCGTGGTGGTAAACGGCCCCTTCGGCGAGGGCGCCACCCAAAGGGGAGTGCGGCTGGTCGATGCCTTGGGCAGCGTGCGAAGAAAACGCAGGCCCTCCAGCCCCTTGAGTTCGAAGCGATGCCGCATGCCGGCAAGGTACGACTGCACCTCGACCATGCCGCGCAGCCAGCGCAACGGCAGCGCCACCTTGCGCTCGACCACCTCGCCGCCGCCCGATTGCAGCGTCAGCGCGTCGCGCCCGACCGACAGTGCCAGCCCGTCGGCGTCGCGCAGCCGGGCCAGCGCGGCGCGCATCGGGGCGTTGAAATCGACATTGGTCGTGCCCTTGCCGACCACCTGTCCGTCATAGGCATCGGGCAGCAGGTCCACACGCACATAGCAGCTGCAGCAGGCCGAGAAACCCTCGAAGCGCAACAGCTCGCCGCCGGCCGTGACCACGGGATCGGCCAGCGCGACGGCGCGCGCAACACTGTTGGCTGGCGTGAAGAAGCGCGAGCCGACCACCAGGTGAACGGCGCTGAGCAGTTCCGCGTAGAGCCGGGGCTGCAACAGGCGGCCCTCGAAGAAATGCGGATGCGCCGTGCCGCCATCGGCCTGCAGGCTGGACGTTGCCAGACTCAGCCGCGGGCCCGACGGCTCCGCCAGCGTGGCCGACATGTGCGCGTACCGGTAGGCGTGTGTGACAGCGCTCAAGGCTGCAAGGCCTCGCGCAGTGCGCGGGCCGCGTCCTGCTGCGCCTGCAGCGCCTCCGGAATCGCCCGCCCCATCTTGATGAATTCGTGGATCACGCCGCGGTAGATCTCCAGGTCGACCGGCACGCCCGCGGCGCGCAGCTTGTCGGCGTAGGCGATGCCTTCGTCGACCACCGGATCGCATTCGGCCAGGCCGATCCAGGCCGGCGCCACGCCCTCGACATCATCGGCCAGCAGCGGCGCAAAGCGCCAGTCGTCGCGGTCGGCCGGCGTGCGGACGTATTGCGCGAAGAAGAAATCGATCATCGACTTGGTCAAGAGCGGACCATCGACATGACGCAGATGCGAGGCCGTGTTCTGGTGCGCGGTGGTTCCGGGGTAGATCAGCATCTGCAGCGCGAGCGGCAGGCCCGCGTCACGCGCAAGGATCGCGCAGACGGCCGCCAGCGTGCCACCTGCACTGTCGCCGCCCACCGCCAGGCGCCGCGGATCGACACCGACGCGCCCGCCTTCGCGGGCCAGGAAGGCGAAGGCGTCCCATGCGTCGTTGGACGCGGTGGGAAACTTGTACGCCGGCGCCAGGCGATAGTCGACCGACACCACGGCGCAGCCGCTCTTGAGGCTCAGCACGCGGCACAGCGTGTCGTGCGTGCGGATGTTGCCGACGGTGAAGCCGCCACCGTGAAAGTACATCAGCGCGGGCAGCGCGTCGACGGACGGCGCATACAGCCGCGCCGGAATCGCATGCCCGTCGCGTGCCTCGATGCTGAAGTCTTCGACCCGCGCCAGTTCGGGCTTGGGTACTTCGAGCACGCCGGCGCCCTTTTCGTAGGAGGCCTTGGCCTCCTCGGGCGTGAGCCGGTCGAGCGGGGGGTGGCCGGCGCGCGCCATGCGCTCCACCACGCCGGCCATCTTCGGTGTGAGCCGCGTGGCCGGCGGTGTTCCGGTCGCGACAACGGCAAGGGTTTCTTTCGTGTGCAAGACTGATCGCTCTTGTTAGATTGGGCTGGTCGGCAATCGTACTGCCCCAGGGCACATCCACATTCATGGCACTCATCCAATACCTCACCCAGATCCAATTCGAATTCGGCGCGATCAAGCTGCTGTCCAGCGAATGCGCGCGCATCGGCATCAACCGCCCGCTGATCGTGACCGACGCCGGCGTGCGCGCGGTCGGCGTGCTGCAGAAGGCGCTCGATGCCATTTCCGACCTCGAGGTCTCGGTGTTCGACCAGACGCCCTCCAACCCGACTGAGGCCGCGGTGCGCGCAGCCGTCGAGCTGTATCGCAGCGGCCGCTGCGACGGGCTCATCGCAGTGGGCGGCGGCTCGGCCATCGACTGCGCCAAGGGCGTCGCCATCGCGGCCACGCACGAAGGCCCGCTCAAGACCTACGCCACCATCGAAGGCGGCTCGCCCAGGATCACCGAGCGCGCGGTGCCGCTGATTGCGGTGCCCACCACCAGCGGCACGGGCAGCGAGGTGGCACGCGGCGCCATCGTCATCGTCGACGACCACCGCAAGCTCGGCTTCCACAGCTGGTTCCTGATGCCCAAGGCTGCCATCTGCGACCCCGAGCTCACGCTCGGCCTGCCGCCCAGGCTCACGGCCGCCACCGGCATGGATGCCATCGCGCATTGCATGGAGACATTCATGTCGGCCGCGTTCAACCCGCCCGCAGATGGCATCGGCCTCGACGGGCTCGAACGCGCCTGGGGCCACATCGAACGCGCAACAAAGGACGGCAGTGACCGCGAGGCGCGCCTGAACCTCATGAGCGCATCGATGCAGGGCGCCATGGCCTTCCAGAAGGGCCTGGGCTGCGTGCATTCGCTGAGCCACAGCCTTGGCGGCGTCGATCCGCGCCTGCACCACGGCACGCTCAACGCCCTCTTCCTGCCCGCCGTGATCCACTTCAACTCGGGTGCCGAATCGGTGCAGAAGGAGCAGCGCCTGCAGCGCATGGCGCAGGCCATGCACCTCGATTCGGCCGGCGATCTCGGCGACGCCATCCGCGACATGAACGCGCGCCTCGGCCTGCCCAAGGGCCTGGCCGAGGTGGGCGTGACGCCCGCGATGTTCGAGCAGATCATCGATGGCGCCATGGCCGACCACTGCCACAAGACCAATCCGCGCCTGGCCACGCGCGACGACTACAAGGCCATGCTCGAAGCCTCGATGTAAGGGCTTCTTCTACGCCTGTTTTCAGAGGGGAATGCGGCCCGTGCCGCCCCTGCGCGTCATGTATATGACATAAGGAATTTCTAGACTGCCCATCGAAGGTTTCGCATCCGCAGAAGCCCCATGGGTCAGGGAAATTCCGAATGCCGCGTACCGTCCAAGTCCACACCGTGCTGAGCTCCGAGCAGCTCAAGTTCCGCGCCATGCGGGGACGGGAGGGGCTCTCGCAACTCTTCGAGTTCGAGGTGGACATGGTCAGCACCAGCTTCAGCCTCGACCTGAAGCAACTGCTCGGCACCTCGCTTACGCTGGAGCTGGCCGACGAAGGCGCGCCGCGCTTTCTCAACGGCACGGTGGTGCGCTTCGAGCTTGTAGGCCGCGCCAACGAAACCGGCCGTCACTACATCTACCGCGCGCTGGTGCAGCCGTGGCTGTGGTACCTCACGCGCACCACCGATTGCCGCATCTTCCAGAACAAGAGCGTGCCCGAGGTGCTCGACGAAGTGCTGGGCAAGTACGGCTTCCAGTTCGACAAGCGCCTCACGGGCAGCTACCCCGCCATGGAGTACTGCGTGCAGTACCAGGAAAGCGACTTCGCCTTCGTGAGCCGCCTCATGGAGCACGAAGGCATTGCCTACCACTTCGAGCATGGCAACGGCTCGCACCTGCTGGTGCTGGCCGACGACACCGGCAGCTACAAGCCGCTGCCCGGCCACGCCAGCATCGCCTACCGCCCGCGCGACCGCGTGCTCAATGCGCTGGAGCCCTGTATCGACCAGTGGCGCGTGGCCGAGCAGATCACCTCGGGCCGCGTGATGCTCGACGATTTCGACTTCAAGAAGTCGCGCGCCTCGCTGCAGAGCGTGCAGCAAGACCCGAAAGCCCATGAGCATTCGACCTACGAGGTCTACGAATGGCTGGGCGGCTACAGCGAGCACCAGCAGGGCGATGCCTACGCCAAGGTCCGCCTGCAGGAGCTGCAGTGCGCGCACGAGCTGGCCTCGGGCCACACCAACGTCGTCGGCATGGCGCCGGGCTATCTGTTCGAGATGACGCACTGCCCGCGCGAATCGGACAACCGCGAATACCTCGTCACCGAGACCCGCTACAACCTGCAGGAGCCCGAGTACTCCACAGGCGGCAGCAGCGAATCGGTGTGCGAGTTCGACTTCACCGTGCTGCCCTCCTCCGTGGCCTACCGCCCCGCACGCACCACGCCGCGCCCGCGCACCAACGGCCCGCAGACCGCCACCGTGGTCGGTCCCGAGGAGATCTGGACCGACCGCTTCGGCCGCGTGAAGCTGCAGTTCCGCTGGGACCGCTACGGCCAGTCGGACGAGAACAGCTCGTGCTGGGTGCGCGTGTCGAGCAACTGGGCCGGCGCCAACTACGGCACCATGCACATGCCGCGCGTGGGCCAGGAAGTGATCGTCGATTTCATCGGCGGCGAGCCCGACCGCCCCATCATCACCGGCCGCGTCTACAACAGCGACCAGATGCCGCCATGGGAGCTGCCCGCCAACGCCACGGCCAGCGGCATCCTCACGCGCTCCAGCGCCGGCGGTGCGGCCAACCAGGCCAACATGCTGCGCTTCGAGGACCGCTCGGGCGCCGAGCAGATCCTGCTGCACGCCGAGCGCAACCTCGATGTCGAAGTGGAAGCGGACGAAACCCGCGACGTGGGCGGAAACCGCACCAGCGTCATCCACGGCAACGAAAAGATCGACGTGCTGGGCACGCGCACCACCACCATCACCCGCAAGGAAACCGCCACCTACAACGGCGGCGAAGAGCGGCTCGTGAACAGCGGCGGTGTCGAGACCATCAACGGCGGGCAGACCCGCACCGTCAACGGCGGCGAGACCGAGACCATCCACAGCGGCGAAACGCGCACCGTGACCGGCGGCCGCACCGAGACGATCTCCGGCGGCGAAACCCGCAGCATCACAGGTGGCCAGAGCGAAACCATCGCGGGCGGCGAATCCCGCACCATCACCGGTGGCGCGACGTGGACCATCACCGGCGGCCTCACGGCCACGGTGGACGGCGCGGAGATACTCAACACCAAGGGGCCGCGCACCGAGAACATCACCGCAGGCGAGACCCGCAACATCACCGGCACCGTCACCGAGAACGTCAGCGTCGAGATCATCGTGAACGCGCCGAAGGTCACCTACAACGTGCCGCAGCACACCATCAGTTCCTCGCAGGAGAACAACTGGCGGGTCGGGCGCGCCAGCGGCTGCGTCTTCCGCTTCGGCGCGGTGGCCACCTCCTTCGACGTCTGGGGCGCGAGAGCGCAGATCTACGCGGCCCTTAACCTGCAGCTGGCAGCCGTGAAGATCGACATCTCGGCCTTCAAGAACAAGGACAACGGGCTCACCCTCGAAACCTCGGGCGCCAACGTGAAGGCCGCGGGCGCCAAGATCCGCAGCGGCGGGCTGGCGATCCAGGCCAAGGTCATGAGCATCTTCAGCTGAGCACGACGACCTTGCCCATGCAGTTCTGGTTGCCAGTTATTTCCGGTGTGCTGATCGTCCTCTTCCTGGCGTTCGTGATCGTGCACACCGTGCGCAGCAACAAGCCCTACCGCGAAGAAGAACAGCGCTACGAACGGCTCGCGACCCAAGGTCAGCCCGCCAGCGCCCAGGTGCTGGCCCTGCGGGAGCTGGCGCAAGGCACCTACGACAACGACGTCGAACTGCGAGTGCGCACAGCCGCCCTGGCCGGTCGTCCACCACTGGAACAGACGCTCAAGACCCGCATCGCGCGCGAGCTGGTGGTCAATTTCATGCCCGGCCGGACGATCCACGTACTGGTCGACCCGGCCGACTCCACGGCCGTGGCCATCGACCGCCGGCAGTCGACCACGACCATTTCCCGCTGATCGCGCGCGCATCTCCTGTTTCATGAAAGTCATCAAGCCGCTCCGGCTCAGCGTACTGAGTCGCCCCTTTCCATGGCAGCGCCGCCAGCGACTGGGCCTTACCGTGATCGCCATGACGGGCATGGATGCCGTGCCCGTGCTCCATCCCGATGCCGAACTCTGGCCCCTGGTCGCCGAGGAGATCGGCGAGCAAGGTGTGCTCGACCTGGGCATGCCCAAGCGCAGCGCGGAGTTTCTTGTCACCGGCCACGCCTATACCGCGCACCAGCAGACCCGCAACCAGTGCATGGTGAAGATGCGCGTCGGCACGATCGAGAAAAGCCTGCGCGTGTCGGGTGACCGCTACTGGCTCGACAAGCGCGCCACCCCGCCGCAGGCCTTCGACAGCATGCCGCTCGACTGGCAGCACGCCTATGGCGGCGCGTCGTTCGCGGACAACCCGCTGGGCATCGGTGCCGACGAGGAGACCATCAACGGCGTGCGCACGCGCCGGCTTCCGAACATCGAGTCACCCGATGCACCCATCCAGCGCCACGACCAGCGGCTCTCGCCGGCCGGCTTCGGCGCCATCGACGTGATGTGGCCCCGGCGCTTCGCCCGCATCGGCAAGGACTATGGCGACCGCTGGGCGAAGGAAGACTTCCCGGCCTTCTCCGGCGACATGGACTGGCATCTCTTCAACGCGGCACCCGAAGACCAGTGGTGGCGCGACGCCGACTGCGTTCCCGGCGCAGCGCCCTACGAAATCTGGAACATGCACCCGCACAAGCCGCATCAGGAGGGCCGGCTGCCCGACTGGCGTGCACGCTGCTTCCTCACGCTGGCGTCCGAGGCCGGAGGGACCACCTTCACCGACGTCCCCATGCGGATGACCACCGCCTGGTTCTTCCCGCACCGCGAGCGCATCGTGCTGATCTATCACGGCGTGGCGGACATCCGGGAAGATGACGCGGCCGACGTCGTCCACCTGATGCCCGCTCTCGAAGAAGCAGGCGCCGAGCCGCTGCCGGTCAGCCACTATCAATCCGTCCTGCAGCAGCGACTGGACCCGGAAAGCGGCGCACTCTACAGCTTTCGTGATCGCGATCTGATTCCCGCCAGAGCAATCGCCCCCTGGCTCGACACCTTGTCGCTGAAAGACCGTCCGCTCGGCCCGCTGGCGAGCAATGCACATCGGCACGGCGCGTGGATGCGCGAGCAGATGCGCCAGAAGATGATCGACGACGGCCAGGACCCCGAGCGCTACTTTCCGCCACCGGACCCGGCCGACGAACTGCCCACACTGGACGCCCTGCCCGAATTCATCGCGCGCAGCAAGCGTCTGCAAGAGGAAGCCAAACAGAAGCTGCACGAGCAGCGGCAGCAGCTGTCAGAGACGCTTCGCGCGGGCGCGGCCGAAACCGGCTCCACGGGGCCGGACATGAGCCCGCTGCTCGCGCTGGCCGAGGGCCGCGAGCGCTCCGCGCTCAAGGGGCCTCCCGCCGCGGCAATGACGCCGCATCTCCGGAGCATGGGTGCATCCATCTCGGAAGTGCCGGGGACGCTTGCGGCCGACATGGCTCCAGTCACAGAACTCCTGGGCCGCGGGGAGTTCATCGCCGCGGCGCAACGCAAGATGTACCTGAGCAGCGCCCACCATCAGGACGCTGCCGACCCGATGACGCCGGAGCGGGCTGCCGAGACACGCCAACAGGTAACGGCGATCCTCGCCGGCAACCGCGATTTCTCGGACATGGATCTGACCGGTGCCGACCTGTCGGGCATGGACCTGAGCGGCGCGCACTTCCGCGGCGCTCTGCTGGAGAGCGCCAACCTGCGCGGCGCGCGGCTCGACGGCGCCGACTTCTCCCGCGCGGTGCTCGCGCGCGCCTGCCTCGACGGCGCCTCGCTGCGCGCAACGCTGCTCGAAGGAGCCAACCTCGGCTTCGCCCGGTGCCGGCAGACCGTGTTCGTCGGCGCGCGTCTGCGCAATGCCACGCTCGAAAACATCCTGTGCGAAGACTGCGACTTCAGCGCCTCGCAGTGGGAAGACAACACGGTGGTCGAAGCCTCATTCGCGCGCTGCCGCTTTCACCGCGCAAGCCTCAAGGTGGTCATGTTCCTGGAGAAGGTGCGGCTGGACCAGCTCGACTTCGAAGAGGCGGAGCTCTTCAAGCTGCACTTCGTGCGCTGCAAGCCCGGCGCGATCGGCTTTGCTGCGGCCAGGCTCGACAGCTGCGTGTTCGTCGACGTGGAGGCCGACGGGCAGATGGATTTCGCGCGCGCGAATCTGCGCACCACCTGCGTCGTGGGCACGAGCAGTTTTCGCGAGGCGAAGTTCCAGGGCTCCCATCTGCGCGAGTGCAGCCTGCGCGCGGTGGCTCTCTCCGGCGCCAGCTTTGCCGATGCCCGGCTGGACAACAGCGACTTCTCCGGCTGCGACCTCACGCGCGCCGATTTCTCGCGCAGCAACGCACGCGACTCGCGCTTCGTGCGCGCCAATCTCCAGCACGCCAATCTGCGCGACGCCGACCTGATCGACGCGAGCTTCCAGAAGGCCGACTTTCGTTTCACCGACCTGCGCGGCGCCAACCTCTTCCGCGCCGACGTCTCCCAGAGCCTCATGGACGGCACCACGCTGCTCGACGGCGCCTATACGCACCTGGCCAAGGTCTATCCGTTGCGCCAGGAAGCCTCGGCCGCATGACGCCGCACCGGTTGCAAACCATGGTGCAGCGTGGCGAACCGATCCGGGAGCGAAGCTGCAAGGGCTGGCGCCTCGACGGAATGGATCTTTCCGGCGGCGTGTTCATCGAGGTCGATTTCGACGGCGTGAGCTGCATCGGCACGCGCTTCGAAGAGAGCCAGTTCGAACGTTGCACGCTCGGCGGCGTGCGGCTCAACGACGCACAGCTGAAGAAGGCCGCCTTCTCCCAATGCGCGCTCACGTCGGCTGACCTGACGGCCGCCGTGCTGGACGACGCCGTATTCCATCGCTGCAAGCTGCCGGGCAGCGACTTCTCGCAGGCCAGCGTGGTCGACACCAAGTTCATGGAAAGCACGCTTTCGCGCAGCCGCTTCGCGGGCGGGCTGCTGGACCGGACGCTCTTCTTCCAGTCGCCACTGGACGGTGCCGATCTCTCGGGCACCCGTCTGGACAAGGCGGTGTTCTACCAGGTCGACCTGCGCACGACCGCGCTCGCCAGCGCGCGTTTCGAACGGGTCGTCTTCGTCGAGTCGCGCCTCGGTGGCCAAGATTTCTCGAGGCACCACTTCCTGCTGTGCCAATTCACGGATGCGGACCTCGAAGGCTGCAACTTCGAGGGGGCGCACATGGCACAGTGCAACTTCAAGGGCGCCAGCCTGCGCGACGCGGTTCTGCGCGGCGTGCATGCGCCGCAGGCGCTCTTTCCCGAGGCCGACCTGAGTAGAGCCGACGCGCGCGGCGCGCATTTCGACCAGAGCCTCTGGATCGAGGCAGTGCTCGCAGGCACCGATTTCGGCGGGGCCAGCATGCAGCAATGCATCTTCCACCGCGCCGATTGCACCGGCACCAGCTTTGCCGGCACGGACCTCACCTACGCCGACTTCTCCGAGGCCATGCTCCCGGGCGCGAATCTCGACGCCCGCCTCTTCCGCACCCAGCTGCACGGGGCACGCGACGTTCCCGACGCCTTGCGCGGCAATGCCGGCGTGCTGCCCAACGACCCCGACCTGTTCGAGGCGCAGCGCTGGTCCGCGCACCGCAAGCTACATCCCACCCCGTTCACGAAAGGCGAAACCCGATGAAGAACATCGCAGCATTGCGCAGCTCCCAGGCAGGCACCGCCGACGCTCCCGTGCAGCGCCTTGGCAAGGTGGTCGAGTTCCTGGCCGAGGGGTCGCTGTACCGCGTCGAATGCGAGGACGGTGCCTGGCAATGCCGCCGCGCCGCCAGCTGCCTGCTGCGGCCCGAGCCGGGCGACACGGTACTGATCTCGGGTCCCGACCGCTACCACGTCTACCTGATCGCGGTGATCGATCAGGCCGACACCAGCGCGGCGCGCATCGAGACCACCGGCCGCCTCGTGCTGGCCGCGCCCTCGGGCGGCGTGCAGATCGAAAGCGGCGAGACCATCCGGCTGCAATCCGCCAAGGCAGTGGAGGTCAGCAGCGAGCGCTTCGCACTCAATGCGAGCGAGGCCGATTGCAAGGTGGACCAGCTCAACTACGTCGGCAGCACGGTCCGGGCCATGACGGCCAGCATCCACGTCGTCGGCAGGTTGTGCGAGACCGTCATGGACCGGCTGGTGCACATCAGCCGCACGGCCTTTCGCATGACCGAGCAGACCGAGCAGCTGCGGTGCGGCCAGCTCGATTACGAAGCCGCCGACCTTGCCCGCATCCATGCGGCGCAGACGGTAGTCACGGCGCAGGCGGTCGTGAAGGTCGATGCCAAGCAGATCCACATGGGCTGAGCCCTTTCAGGAAAAAGGAAAGGAACCGACACCATGTTTGCCAACTGCCAGATGATGGGCATCGACCTGGCCTTTCCCGACGTGTGCAAGACACCACCGGCCATTCCCATCCCCTACCCCAACTTCGCGCTCGGCCCGACCGCGATACCCAATGCGTGGAACATCCTCTTCATGTTCGCGCCAGCGCACAACCTCGCGACCGTCACGCCGCTGACCAACGGCGACAACCCCGGCGTGACGCTGGGCGTGATCTCGCCTTCGGTCATGGGCCCTTCCCGCCACATCACCGGCTCGTTCACCGTGCTGTTGAAGGGCAGCCCGGCCACGCGCATGACGAGCCTGTCGGTGCAGAACCGCAGCAACGCGATCGGCATGCGCATCGTGCCCAGCCAGTGCAAGGTGCTGATGCTCGCTGCCTGACACGTCCTCCCAGGGCTATTCCGCCTTCACCCCCGCCGTACGGATCACCTTGCCCCACTTCGCCGTCTCGGCGGTGATGAAGGCGTCGAACTCCTCCGGCGTGCTGCCCACCGGAATGGTGCCCATCGCATCCAGCTTGGCACGCGTCTCGTCGCTCCTGATGATGCGGCCCAGTTCCTCCGACATGCGCTTGACGATGTCGCGCGGCGTGGCCGCCGGCGCCACCATGCCGGCCCAGGTGCTGCCGGTAAAGCCCGCGAAGCCCTGCTCGATGAAGGTCGGCACCTCGGGAGCCGCTGCCAGGCGCTTGTCGCCCGCCACGCCGATCAGCCGCACCTTGCCTGCCTTGGCCTGATTGATGAGGCCCGTGGGCGCGTCGAAGAAAAGCTGGATCTGCCCGCCCATCAGGTCGGTCAGCGCCGGCACCGCGCCCCGGTACGGGATGTGGATCATGTAGGTCTGCGTCAGCGACTTCCAAAGCTCGGTGGTGAGGTGTGCGGCCGAGCCGTTGCCCGAGGAGCCGAAGCTCACCTTGCCCGGGTTGGCGCGCGCATAGTCGATGAGCTGGCGCGCGGTCTTGAACGGCGCATCGATATTCACCGCGGCCAGCAGCGGCGACACGCCCATCAGCGACACGCCGGTGAGGTCCTTGCGCGGGTCGTATGGGAGCTTGGGGTACAGCGTGGTGTTGGCCGCGTACGCGGCGATGACAACGCCGAAGGTGCTGCCATCGGGCGCGGCCTTGGCGATGGCGTCGACGCCGATCAGGCTGTTGGCGCCGGGCTTGTTGTCGACCAGCACCGGCTGGCCGAGCTTTGTCTGCAGGCCGATCTGCACCAGCCGCGCCATCTGGTCGGTGAAGCCGCCCGGCGTGTAAGGCACGATGATGCGGATCGGCTTGGTGGGCCATGTGCCCTGCGCGAACGACGGCAAGGCGAGGCTTGCGGCGGCAGTGGCGAGCGTGAACCGGCGGCGCGACAGCGTGGCGTGGGGCATGGTGGCGGGAACCTTTTCTTCTTTGCTTCGGAATGGATCGGATCATTCTCGAAGCGCTGCGCGGGCGGCACGGTCAGGGTTTGCCCGGCCGGCCGCCGTGTCATCACGCCAGCGGCAACCGCATGTCGAAGCGCGCCCCGCCACCCGCTTCATTCGCCGCCTCGATGCGCCCGCCATGCGCATGCACCACGGCCTGCGACAGTGCCAGCCCAAGTCCCAGGCCCGGTGTGTTCTCGTCCGAACGCGCGGTGGCGCCGCGGTAGAAGCGCTCGAACAGATGCGGCAGTTCGTCGCCGCGGATGCCGGGCCCGCTGTCCGCCACGCTGATGACGGCCTCGTTCGCTTCCGCATCCGCGCGCAGGCTCACGCGCACCGTGGTGCCGGCCGGCGAAAACTTGAGCGCGTTGTCGAGCAGGTTGGCCAGCGCAAGGCTGGCCGCGCCACGCGCCACCCGCGCGGCCACGGGCGGAGCAGGTGCCAACGCGAACTCCAGTTTCCGCTCGCGAGCCAAGGGCTCCAGTCGCCGCACCGCCTCTTCCGCCAGCTGGTTCAGCGACACCGTCTCGGCCGCGCCGCGCTCCTGTCCGGCGTCGAGCCGGGCCAGCACCAGCAGTTCTTCCACCAGCAGCGTGAGCGACTCGACTTCTTCGAGCGAAGAATGCAGCGTCTCCACATAGGCGACCGGTTCGCGCGGCCTGCGCAGTGCGAGTTCAAGCTCGGTACGCAAGCGCGACAGCGGCGAGCGCAGCTCGTGCGATGCATCGGCCGTGAACCGCCGCTGCGCCTCCATGCCCTGCTCGATGCGCCCGAGCATGTCGTTCAGCGTGTCCACCAGCCGCCCGATCTCGTCATGCGTGCCTGGGTGCGGCAGGCGTTCGCCGAGGTTCGCGTCGCCGATGCGGTGTGCGTGCTGCACCACGTCGTCGATGGCGCCGAAGGCGCGCCGCGTGATCATCGCGCCCGCCGCACCCAGCGCCAGCAGCAGCGCGCCGCCGAGGATCACGAACAGCACGCTGGCCATCGCCACCGTACGGTTCACGTCGTCCAGCGAGCCCGCCACCTGCACCGCCAGCAGCGAACGGTGGCCCTGCACGGGCACGGAGACCATGCGCGTCGGCTCTTCGCCAAAGCCGTCGAGCGTTTCGAACACGGTTTCGCCCGCCGCGAGCCGCTCGCGCAGTACCGGGGGAATGGGCAGCTGCGCCTCGCCGAGGTTGGCGCTGCGCGCCAGCACACGGCCCTCGGCGTCGACGATCTGCACCAGCCGGTCGAGCCGCACGAACGACGGTGCGCCGGGGCCGGGCGGGGCCTCGTGCACGATGACGGTGTCGCCCTCGCCGGCGGACAGCAGCATGCCCATTTCGGTTTCGGCCAGCGCCAGCAGCGCCGCGTCGAGCTCGCGGTGCACGTTGCGCGCGAACACGAGGTACGAGCCGAAGGCGGCAATCGCCATCACCACCACGATCGCGCCGACGTGCGCCAGCGCCAGCCGCTTGCGAAAACTAAGCATGTGCGCTGCCGCCGCCGTTGTGGTCGTCAGCCAGCGCCAGCCTGAAGCCGCGTCCGCGCACGGTCTGGATCAGCGGCGCGGCCGGCGGCGCGTCGACCTTGCGGCGCAAGTTGCTGATATGCACATCGATCAGGTTGTCGATGGCGATCAGGTCGTCCTTCCACACCTGCTCGGCCAGGCGCGAGCGGCTCACCACCTCACCGGCGTGGCGCAGCAGTATCTGCAGGATCGCGAATTCCTTGTGGGTCAGGTCGAGCGCCATGCCGCCGCGCAGCACGCGCTGGCTCTGCGGATCGAGGCTCAGGTCGGCCAGCGCGAGCACCACCGGTCGCATGATCTCGGAGCGGCGCAGCAAGGCGCGCACGCGGGCCAGCAGCTCGTCGAAGGCGAAGGGCTTGGTCAGGTAGTCGTCGGCACCGGTGTTGAGGCCGGCCACGCGATCGCTCAGCGCATCGCGGGCGGTGAGCATCAGCACGGGCGTCTTGCAGCCGCGCTGGCGCAGGTCGCGGCACAGGGTGAGGCCGTCCTTGCCGGGCAGCATCCAGTCGAGCACGATCAGGTCGTAGGCGACGACGAAGGCTTCTTCGTCGCCCTCCTCCGCCGTGTGCACGACATCGACGACAAAGCCCTCTTCCTGCAGGCCCCGGGCCAGCAGCCGGGCGGCCTTGCGGTCGTCTTCGATCAACAGGATTCTCATGGGCGCGGATCATGCCGGGCCTACCTGACTGCTGGCCGCCGGGTCCCGGATCCTGAAGACATCTTCAGGATTTCTTGAGGGCTTCTTCAGTCGCGCTTTCGTACCCTCCCCCGCAGGAGACGGGAGCGGATCGAAGGCACGGGAAGCATCCCGCGCACGGCGCGCCCGTCCGTGACGGACGCATCGCGATGAAGAAAAAATCCCTCTACCAGATCACCCCCGCACGCATCGTCTTCGGCGTGCTGACCTGCGCGGCCCTGTGCGTCGATTCGTTCGACAACACGGCCCATGCCGCCGCCACCGTGGCCGCCGCACCGGCGCCGATGCTGGTTCGCAAGGACAACCGATTGAGCGTGCCCGCCGGCTCGCCGCTGCGTGACCGCTTGCTGGTCGCCACGGTCGGCCAGGACACCCTGCCGCATGAAGTGAGCCTGCCCGCTACGGTAGAGGCCAATCCGGCCAACACCGTCAACATCCTGCCGCCGCTGACCGGCAAGCTGCTCGAGCTGAAGGTACGCCTGGGCGACACGGTCAAGCGCGGCCAGGTGCTCGCCACGATGGCCTCGCCCGACCTCGCGCAGGCCGTGGCCGATGCGCAGAAGGCTCGCGACGCGCTCGAACTGGCGAAGCGGGCACTGGTGCGGGCGCGCGGCGTGAACGAGGCCGGCTCCAACGCCGCGAAGGACGTCGAAGCGGCGCAGAGCAGCGTTGCCCAGCAGACGGCCGAGCTGCACCGCAGCGAGACGCGCCTGCGCAGCCTTGGCGCGGAAGGCAGCGGCGGACAGGCGGGCCAGGTGCTGAAGATCGTCGCGCCCTTGGCCGGCACGGTCACGGCCCTGAACGCGGCCGCGGGCGCCAACCTGAACGATGCCAATGCAGTGCTTATGACCGTGTCGAACCTCGATTCGGTCTGGGTCACGGTCAACGTGCCGGAGAACATCGTCGGCGCGGTTGCGCCTGGGCAGAACGCGGTGATCACGCTGGCGGCCTACCCGGGGCGCAGCTTCACCGGCAAGGTCGGCTTCGTGAGCGCGGTGCTCGACGCGGACACGCGCCGCGCCCGCGCGCGCATCGTCTTCGCCAACCCCGACGGCCTCTGCAAGCCCAACATGTATGCGACGGCCGTGCTGGGCGTGCCGCAGGGCGCGCAGCCGCAGGTGCCGTCCTCGGCGCTGCTGATGAACAACGACAGCGTGAGCGTGTTCGTCGAGGCTGAACCGTGGACCTTCGTGCGGCGCACGGTGGAACTGGGCCGGGAAGACGGCGACAAGGTTCGCATCCGCAGCGGCCTGACCGCCGGCGAGCGCGTGGTGGTCCGTGGCGGCGTGCTGCTGAATGATTAATCTCATCATCACCCAGTTCTTTCGCCGCAGGCACCTGGCCTGGGCGATGTCGATCGCGCTGGTGCTGTTCGGCGCCTGGTCGTGGACGCAGATGACGGTCGAGGCCTACCCGGACCTCGGCGACGTGACCGTGCAGGTGACGACGCAGGTCAACGGCCTGGCCGCCGAGGAGATCGAACAACAGATCACCACGCCGCTGGAGCGCGCGCTGAGCAACACGCCGGGGCTGGCCTCGATCCGATCGAGCAGCACCTTCGGGCTGTCGCTGATCAACCTGAGCTTCAAGGACGGCACCGACGACTATTTCGCGCGCCAGCGCGTGACCGAGCGCATCGGGCAGGTCAGCCTGCCTTCGGGCGCGCAGCCGGGCCTGGGGCCGGTGGCGGGGCCGGCGGGCGAGATCTACCGCTACACGCTGGAGTCGGACACGAAGAACCTGATGGAGCTGTCGGAGCTGCAGCGCTGGAAGGTGATTCCCGCGCTCAAGCAGGTGGCGGGCGTGGTCGACATCAACAACTTCGGCGGCTTCACCAAGGAGTTCCAGCTCGAACTCGACCCGGCGCGTATGCAGAAGTACGGGCTGGTGCTGAACGACGTGGTCACGGCCATCAACAACAACAGCGCCAATGCGGGCGGCGGGCGCATCGCGCGCGGCGACCAGAGCTATGTGGTGCGCGGCATCGGCCAGATCCACACGCTGGACGACCTGGGCACGGTGGTGGTGGCGCAGAACAGCGGCTCGCCGGTGCTGGTGCGCGACCTGGGCCGGCTGCAGTTCGGCCACCAGGAGCGCGGCGGCATCCTGGGCAAGGACACCAACCCCGACACCGTCGAGGGCATCGTGCTGATGCTCAAGTACGAGAACCCCTCGCGCGTGCTCGAAGGCGTGCACCAGAAAATCGACGAGCTGCAGGCGCAGCTTGCGCCCATGGGCGTGAAGATCGTGCCCTACATCGACCGCGACGACCTCGTGAAGCTCACGGTCGACAAGGTGACGCACACGGTGCTCGAAGGCATGGCGCTGGTGTGCTTCGTGCTCATTCTTTTCCTCGGCAGCCCGCGCAGTGCGGTGGTGGCGGCGGTGGCCATTCCGATGTCGCTGGTCACGGTGTTCATCGTGATGCACTTCACGCGCATGCCGGCCAACCTGTTCTCTCTGGGCGCGATCGACTTCGGCATCATCGTGGACGGGGCCATCGTGGTGATGGAGGCGATATTGCGGCGAAGGGAAGAAGAACCACATGCCACGCTCACCGAGGGCAACATCCTCGAAACCGTGAGCCACGTTTCGGGGCCGATCTTCTTTGCCACGCTGATCATCATCACGGCGTACTTTCCGCTTTTCGCCTTCGAGCGCGCGGAGGGCAAGCTGTTCAAGCCGATGGCTTTTACGGTGGGCTACGCGCTGGTGGGCGCCCTGCTCTGCGCGCTCACGCTCATTCCCAGCCTGGCCTACGTGGCGCTGCGCAAGCCGAGCAAGCCCTTCGTCAACAAGCCGCTGGTGTGGCTCACGGGCGCGTACCGCCGCGTGCTGTCGAAGCTGCTGGACGTGCCGGCCATCGCCTACGGCCTGAGCGTGCTGGCGCTGGCCGCGGTGGTGGTGCTCGGCGCCACGGCCGGGCGAGAGTTCTTGCCCGACATCGACGAAGGCGCGCTGTGGCTGCAGGTGCAGCTGCCCTCGGGCCTGTCGCTCGACAAGGCCAGCGACATGGCGACCGAGCTGCGCCACGTGCTGCTCGAATACCCCGAGGTGTCGTACGTGGTGACGCAGATCGGCCGCAACGACGACGGCACCGACCCCTGGACGCCCTCGCACATGGAAGTGCCCGTGGGCCTCAAGCCGTATGGCGAGTGGCCGGCCGGCGTGAACAAGGCCGCGTTCGTGCACACGCTGACCGAGCGCTTCGCGCGCATGCCCGGCTTCGACGTGGGCATCAGCCAGCCCATCATCGACGGCGTGAACGACGCCGTTGGCGGCGCGCACAGCCCGCTGGTGCTGCGCATCTACGGCGACGACCTGAAGGAAAGCCGGCGCATCGGCAACCAGATCGTCGAGCTGCTGGGCACGGTGCGCGGTACGGCCTCGGCCTCACTGTTCCAGGAGCCGCCGATTCCGCAGGTGGTGATCCAGCTCAACCGCGAGGCGGCCGCGCGCTTCGGCGTCAATGCGAACGACGTGGCCAACCTGGTCCAGACCGGCATCGGCGGCGCGCCCGTCATCACGGTGTATGCGGAGAACCGCACCTACAACGTGGCGGTGAAGATGCCGAAAAGCGCCAAGGGCAACACCGAGGCCCTCGGCGCGCTGCTGCTCAACAGCTCGAGCGGCGCCAAGGTACCGCTGTCGCAGGTGGCCGACATCCGGCTGCAGACTGGCGAGAGCACGATTTCGCACGAGATGAACGAGCGCCAGATCACGGTGCGCGTGGACAACCGCGACCGCGACCTGGCCTCCTACCTGGTCGAGGCGCGCGAACGCATCGCGAAGGAAGTGAAGTTCGATTCGACCAAGTTCCGGCTGCAGTGGGCCGGCCAGTTCGAGAACCAGCAGCGCGCGCAGTCGCGGCTGGGCATTTCGCTGGCCATCGTGGTTGGCATCATGGCGGTGCTGCTGTTCTTCCAGTTCGGCAAGATCCGGCAGGTGGCGCTGATCCTGGGCGTGGTGCCGATGGCCATGCTGGGCGGGCTGATCGCGGTGCACGTGGCGGGCGAAACGCTCAACGTGGCGACGGCGGTAGGCTTCATCGCGCTGTTCGGGGTATCGATACAGAACGGGATCATCATGGTCGCGAATTTCCGGCGCGTGCGCGGCGAAGGGCTGGCGCTGCAGGCCTCGGTGCTCGAAGGCGCGGCCGAACGGCTGCGTCCGGTGCTGATGACGGCCACGGTGGCCTCGGTCGGCATGCTGCCGGCGGCACTGGCCACCGGCGTCGGCACGGATGTGCAGCGCGGGCTGGCGACGGTGGTGGTCGGCGGGCTGGTCGTGTCGACGCTGCTCACGCTGTTCATCCTGCCGACGCTCTACTTCGCGATGGAACGTGTGTTCGAGAGCAAGGGCTGGGGCATGCGTTCGCGCCGCGACCGCTAGGAAAGCAGAAAAATGACGACGAAGAACACAAGCCTTGCAACGCCCGTGGCGGCCTGCATCGTGCTGCTGCTGGCCGGCTGCGCGGTCGGCCCCGACTATGCGCGGCCGCCGCTGAACCTGCCCATGCCGTACACGGCCGCACCGCCCGCGAGCCGGGAGGCCGAAGGCGTGCCGCTGGCGCGCCTGTCGCCCGAACTCGACGTGCCGGCGCAGTGGTGGCAGGCCTTTCGCTCCGAGCCGCTGAACGCGCTGGTCACGCAGAGCCTGGCCGGCAATCCGACCATCGAGGCCGCCGACGCCGCCCTGCGCGCGGCGCAGGAGAACGAAGCCGCCGACCGCGCCGCCTTCTGGCCCAGCGTGGCGCTGGGCTACTCGCCCACGCGGCAGCGCGTGGCCGCTACGGTCGCGAGCCCGGTGTCGTCGAACGCGAACCTCTACACGCTGCATACGGCGCAGGTGACGGTGTCGTACACGCCCGACGTGTTCGGCGCCACGCGCCGGCAGGTCGAGGGCGCGCAGGCGCAAACCGAACTGCAGCGCTTCCAGAGCCTGGCCGCAAAGCTCACGCTGAGCAGCAACGTGGTGACGGCAGCGATCACCGAGGCGTCGCTGCGCGCGCAGCAGCGCGCCACGCTGGAGATCATTGCGGGGCAGAAAGAAGTGCTGCAGGCCTATCGCAAGCAGCGGACGCTGGGCCAGGTGGCGCTGGCCGACGTCGATGCGCAGGAGGCTTCTCTGGCCGCCACCGAAGCCACGCTGCCGCCACTGGACAAGCAACTCGCGCAGCAGCGCAACCTGCTGGCCACGCTGGCGGGCCGCTACCCGAGCGAGGGCGTGGCGGCGCATTTCGATCTCGACGCGTTGCAGCTGCCGACGGAGCTGCCGTTGACGCTGCCTTCCACGCTGGTCGAGCACCGCCCCGACGTGCGCGCCGCCGAGGCGCAATTGCAGGCAGCGAGCGCCGCCATCGGCGTTGCAGTCGCCGCACGGCTGCCCAACATGACGCTGGGCGTGAACTCGTACGGTTCGTCGGCCTATACGCTGTCGGGGCTGTTCAAATCGTCGTCGCTGTTCTGGACCGTGGCCGCGAGCGTGACGCAGCCCATCTTCGACGGCGGCGCGCTGAAGCACCGCGAAGCCGCCGCGCGGGCCTCGTTCGACCAGGCGGCTGCGCAGTACCGCGCGACGGTGCTCACCGCCTTCCAGGACGTGGCCAACACGCTCGAAGCCATCGACGCCGACACGCGCGCGCTGCAGGCTGCCATCAAGGCTGAGCGCACGGCCTCGCAGAGCCTGGCGCGCACGCAGGCGCAGGTGCGGCTCGGCGATGCCAGCGCGCTGTCGCTGCGCGTCGCGCAGCAAGCCCGGCAGCAGGCGCTGCTCAACCTTGTGCAGGCCCGCGCGCTGCGGTTGACCGACGCGGCTGCACTCTTCCAGGCGCTCGGTGGCGGGTGGTGGAATCCGCCGCCGGCGCAACTGGCCGCTTCGCCCTCTTCTTCTCTTTCCCCCCAACTGCCATGAACATCATCCGCCACGAGATGGGCCCCCGCTTCAGCGAGATGGTGACCGTCGACCTGGGTACCGCACGCCTGCTGTACCTCTCGGGCCAGGTGGCCGAGAACCCGTCGCTCGACATCACCGGGCAGATGCGCGAGATCCTGCGTCACATCGACGACATGCTCGCCACGCAAGGCGCAACCAAGAAAGACTTGGTGAGCGTGACGATCTACCTGCGCACCGTGGGCGACTACGCGGCGATGAATTCGGTATGGGACGAATGGGTGCCGGCCGGCCACACGCCGGCGCGCGCGACCGTGGGGGCGAAGCTGATCGACTCCGAATACCGCGTCGAGATACAGGCCACGGCGGCGATCGGGCCCAGGGCATGAAACGCATTCGGCGCGCAACAGCCCTGTGCGCATTGACGCTCGGCGGCTGCACCGCCTTCGACGCGCACTCCTTCGACCACTCGGCAGGCTGGCGGGCCGCAGAGGTGGTCAGCGTGGGCCGCGCGGGCGAGCTGGCCAGGTCCGTCGATCGCGATTGCGGTGCCGAGGGTGGCGCCGCGGCGCCCTACGCCATCGTGCGCTACCGCAACGGCGGCGTGCATTCGCACTCGCTCGGCACGGGGCACTGGCCTGCGCGCGCCGATCCCAAGGTCGGCGATGCGGTGGAGGTGAACATCCTTGACTGCGCCGTGCCGCTGGCGCTGCCGGGTCAGAGCGGAAGCATCTCCGGTACGCCGTCGCGCTGAAGCCAACCCTCGAACTCGTCCGACAGCCGCTGGGCCTCGCGCGTGGCCCGTCCCCACGCCGCGATGCGCGCCTGCGCGTCGTTGGCGAAGTGGATGAAGTCCTTGCGATCGGGCAGCTTGCCGTTGGGCAGCGACCGCACCCATTCGGGGTCGGGCGCGAGCAACACCATGCGGTCGAGGAAGCCGCTGGCTTTGTGACGCCAGCGCAAGCCCTTGTCGAGCCAGCCCGGCACCACCGCCTGCTGGAAGTGCGGGTACAGCACGATGCCGTCGTCGGTCGGCTGGTAGTCCAGGTGCAGGTGGTAGTCGGTGATGCCGCCATCCCAATAGGCGCCGCGCGGCGCGCCCGGAATGTCGTGCACCGCTGCCAGCAGGAAAGGAATGGAGCACGAGGCCTGCAGCACCATGTTGAAGTTGGCCTCGCTCAGCGCGTGCTGGCGCGTGCGGAAGTCGCGCGTGCCGAAGGGCAAGGCGGCGCCGGGCGTGGAGAACACGCAGCGCTCCAGCCATGCCCCCAGGCTCTTGCGGTGCAGGCTGTTGGTCGCGAAGGCACCCAGGTAACCAACGGGGGTGCGTGCCCTGCCCTCGCGCCCGAGGATGTGGCGTCCGCGCGAGGTCACCACGTGCAGGCGGTAGCGCGGATGGTTGAGCACCTCGCCGATGCGCCCGCCATAGAAGTCCTCGAGGCTCTGGGCGAACTTGTCGCTGAGCTGGCTTGGGCTGAGCCGCTTTTGTCCCGGCGGCACTTCGAACTGCTGGTGCACGTAGTCGTGCTCGAAGCGTTCGAAAGCGGCGTCAGGGTCGGCCAGGCAGGCCGTCGAGAGTCGCCATGCGCCGATGGACGCGCCCACCAGATGCACCTGCTGGCTCGACTGCGTGAGCCAGCGCCCGAAGATGAAGCGGTCGAGCGGCCCGAGGATCAGCCCCTTGGGACCGCCGGCCGCACCGGGGATGGTGCGCACGTCCTGCGGGCGCAGGCCGTGCCGTTCGATGTGCTTGCGGGCCGCGGGGCCGGCGTAGATGCGCAGGGCTTTCATGCCGGCCTCAGCGAAGTAGCGCGACGCGGCGTCGGCGCGCGACACCCCTCGGCGGGACGAGGAACTCGGTACGCGCCTCGGCGCAGAGCAGCAACTCCTTGAGTGAGTGCTCGGCGCCTGCGTTCGATCGCAGCCACCACGCCGCAGGCACGAGCACGGCGGTCTCGGTACCGTGCTTGGTGATCATCTGCGGCCCATCCACCAGGCAAGCTTCGAGAAGCTCGCCGAACCGGGCTTCAGCTTTCTGTACAGACCAGGTTTTCATGGCGACCACCTATCAATCTGGAATGCGCAGGCGCACCGTTACTTGCGCAACCCCTGCAGCTTGGCAAACGCGCTGGCCATCTGCCCCGCCGGCTGCGGCGAGTTGTCCCGCCGGCCTTGCTGCTGCTGGCCGCGCCCTGCCCCTTCGAAGCGGTTGTCGCGCGGACCGTCGCGGCGCGCGGGCGCCGCGTCGAGCTTCATCGACAGGCCGATGCGCTTGCGCGCCACGTCCACTTCCATCACCTTGACCTTGACGATGTCGCCGGTCTTGACGACTTCGCGCGCGTCGTTCACGAACTTGTGGCTCAGCTGGCTCACGTGGACCAGGCCGTCCTGGTGCACGCCCAGGTCGACGAAGGCGCCGAACTGGGCCACGTTGCTCACGGTGCCCTCGAGGATCATGCCCTCGGCCAGGTCGGAGATGTCATCCACGCCGTCGTTGAAACGCGCCACCTTGAAGTCGGGGCGCGGGTCGCGGCCCGGCTTCTCGAGTTCGCCCAGGATGTCCTTGACCGTGATGACGCCGAATTTCTCGTTGGCGAACAGCTCGGGCTTGAGCGTTTTGAGCATGTCGGCGCGGCCCATCAGCTCGGCAATCGGCTTGCCGGTCTTCACGATGATCTGCTCGACCAGCGGATAGGTTTCCGGGTGCACGCCGGTGATGTCCAGCGGGTCGGTGCCGCCGCGGATGCGTAGGAAGCCCGCGCTCTGCTCGAAGGCCTTGGGGCCGAAGCCGGTCACGTCGAGCAGTTGCTTGCGGGTGGCGAATGCACCATTGGCCTCGCGCCAGCGCACCACGGCCTTGGCCACGCTGCCCGACAGGCCCGAAACGCGCGACAGCAGCGGCACGCTGGCCGTGTTCAGGTCCACGCCCACCGAGTTCACGCAGTCTTCGACCACGGCCTGCAGCGTGCGCGCGAGTTCGCTCTGGTTCACGTCGTGCTGGTACTGGCCCACGCCGATGCTCTTGGGATCGATCTTCACGAGTTCGGCCAGCGGGTCCTGCAAACGTCGCGCGATGGAGGCTGCGCCGCGCAGGCTCACGTCGACATCGGGCATTTCCTGCGAGGCGAATTCGCTGGCGGAGTACACCGAAGCGCCCGCCTCGCTCACCACGACCTTCTCGACCTTGATTTCCGGCGCGCCGGCCTGCGCGGCCATCTTGGCGAGCAGTTTGATGAGGTCGGCGGCCAGCTTGTCGGTTTCGCGGCTGGCGGTGCCGTTGCCGATGGCGATCAGGTTCACGCCATGCTTGGCACAAAGCTTGCCCAGCGTGTGCAGCGAGCCTTCCCAGTCCTTGCGCGGCTCGTGCGGGAACACGGTGGCGGTCTCGACCAGCTTGCCGGTGGAATCGACCACGGCCACCTTCACCCCGGTGCGGATGCCAGGGTCAAGGCCCATCACGACACGCGGTCCGGCCGGCGCAGCCAGCAGCAGGTCGCGCAGGTTGTCGGCAAACACCTTGATGGCCACCTTCTCCGCATCTTCGCGCAGGCGGGTGAACAGGTCGCGCTCGGTCGACAGCGCCAGCTTCACGCGCCAGGTCCAGGCCACGCACTTGCGCAGCAGGTCATCCGACGGGCGGCCCGCATGGCTCCAACCCAGGTGCAAGGCGATGCGGCCTTCGGCGATGCTCGGCTTGCCCGGTTCGGGCTCGACCGGCAGCACCAGCTTTGCATCGAGGATGTCGAGCGCGCGGCCGCGAAACACGGCCAGCGCGCGGTGCGATGGCACGCGGCCGATGGGTTCGTCGTATTCAAAGTAGTCGCGGAACTTGGCGACGTCGGCGTTGTTCTCGTCCTTGCCGGCCATCAGGCTGGACTTGAGCAGGCCTTCGTTCCAGAGCCATTCGCGCAGGCCCTGGACCAGAGCAGCGTCTTCGGCCCAGCGCTCGGAAAGAATGTCGCGCACGCCGTCGAGCACGAGGGGCACGGTGGAGAAATCGGGGCCCGGCTTGCCGTCGTCCAGCGTGGTGGCGGGCTGCAGGAAGGCCTTGGCTTCGACGGCCGGGTCCAGCATGGGGTCGGCCAGCAGCTTGTCGGCCAGCGGCTCGATGCCGAATTCGCGGGCGATCTGGCCCTTGGTGCGGCGCTTCTGCTTGAACGGCAGATACAGGTCTTCGAGCTCCTGCTTGGTGGGTGCGAATTCGATCGCGGCGCGCAGTTCGGGGGTCAGCTTGCCCTGCTCGTCGATGGCCTTGAGCACGGCGCCGCGGCGATCTTCAAGTTCGCGCAGGTAGGAAAGGCGAGCTTCCAGTTCTCGCAGCTGCACGTCGTCGAGGCCGTCAGTGACCTCCTTGCGGTAGCGGGCGATGAATGGAACCGTGGCGCCCCCGTCGAGCAGTTCGACGGCGGCCTTCACCTGGTTCTCGCCGACCTTGATCTCGGCGGCGAGCTGGCGAATGATTTTCTGCATGCTTGAGCGCGTCCCTGGCAAAGCGCGGAAGTTTGCCATAGGCGCACGGTGCCCGGCCGGGCCGCCCGGCGGAGCGCGTTACAGCATGCTTTCCGCTTCGGGCCGGGTGCCGGCCTGCGCCCGGCTTGGAACCACCAGTTGCACACACAGTCCACGGGGCACGATATTCGCCAGCGTCAGTTCGCCGCCAATGGCGTCGGCCCGGTTGCGCATGCTGCGCAGGCCCTTGCCCATCGAGGCGGAAGAGGCACTGCGGGCAGCCCCCAGGCCGCGGCCGTCGTCGTGCACCTCCAGCACCAGCCCCTGCGGGTGGACCTGGATGCCGAAGCGCAGTTCGACGCGGGTCGCACGGGCGTGCCGCAGCGCATTGGACAGCGCTTCCTGCGCCACCCGGCAGATCTGCATTGCGGTCTCGGGCGGCACGGAGTGGGTTTGTGTCTCGCTGGCGATGTTCCATACCAGCGCGATGCCGAGCCGGTCGAACGCAGGCTGCAGCCGGTAGCGCAGATGGGCCAGCCGCTCGACGACGGTGGCGGAGGTCTGGTCGTCGAGGTCGTCCACCGTCATCTGGAGTTCGAGCAGGCAGGTTTGCAGGGCCATCGACAGGCTGCCTGGCCCGTTGAAGCGGGGGTCCTGGCTGGCCAGCAGCGCCACCAGCCGCGAGCCAACCCCGTCGTGCAGGTCGTGGGCGATGCGCCGCCGCTCGATCATCACCTCCTGCGAGGGCCCGTGGCTTTCCGCGCGGTGCCGGGAAACGAGCCAGATGCCGACGACCGTGGCAAGCACTCCCAGGTTCAGCGCCTGCATTGCCCAAAATGTGAATGGCATGTCATTCCCCATCAAGTTGGCGGCCGATGCAGCCCGGATCACCTGCGCGGTCACCGGGGTCAGATGCAGCGCCGCCGCCAGGCCAGCCCACATCAGCAAACGCCTGCGCGAGATGCGCAAGCGCAGCCACATCAACAGCACGCCCCACGAGCCGATCGACAGCCACACGAACTGGTCTTCCAGAAAGTGCGGCAAATCAAGGACCTGCGGCGACAGCATGGCATGGCCTACAGGAGCCCCCGGTGGGAGGCAAAGCTCACGGCCTGCGCGCGGGTATGGGCGTGCAGCTTGCGGTAGATGTTTTTCACATGCGCATTCACCGTCTGGGCGCTGATGGTGAGCTGCAGCGCGATCTCTTCGGTTACGTAGCCCGTCGCCACAAGTCGTAACACTTCGCGCTCGCGCGTGGATAACGTCGCCTTGCTCTCCGGGGGACGCACCGGGTTCACGTTGGAGCGCTTGTGATCGAGGTGCACGAGCAGCCGGCGTGCCAGCCGCGGCGTGATGGCGGCCCCGCCATTCACCACCTGCAGCACGGCCTGGGCATAGCTCTGGAACCACGCGTTCTTGACGAGGTAGCCGGAGGCGCCAAGCTCGAAGGCGTGCAGCACCTGGGGTTCGTCCTCGAGTGCCGAGATGACGATGATCTCCGCCGCGCTGCGATGCCGCTTGGCCTCTTCGATGAGCTCGAATCCACTCCCGTCACCGAGGCGGATGTCGACCATCAGCACGTCGAACTCATGCTGCATCAGCAATCGTCGCCCTTCGCGCAGGGTGCCGGCCTGCCCCTCGAGCTGGATGCGCAGGTCGCCCAGCAACTCCTGGGCGATGACGCGACGCACGAAGGGGTCATCGTCCACCAGCAGGACGCGCACGGGTTTGGTGTGCTGCCCGGTAAGAAAATCGGGCCACGGGAGCGTGTCGGCGGACGGCGCGAGCAGCCCGCCAAACTGACCGGGGTTGGCATAGTGCTTAGCCCCATTCCCTGTTTCCGTCAACGAAATGTCGAGATCGCTTTCCATTCCAGCCCCTTTGTGACAATTAATGCACTTTGTTCGTGTCGAAAAGTTAATCCATTTCTACTCAGATTTTGAGTTTCGGCTTTTTTGATTACTTTGGTTGCATCTTGTTTCCATTGATTTTCGATGTCAACTGAAAGTTGTAATTTCCATGCTGGCGTCGCGTGAAAGGACGCCTTCCGATGCCAGCGGAGAGGGAGCAAACCACTACTTTCGTCATAGCCTTGCACTACCCAGCGTGAGACATCTCTGGCTGGTTTCCCGACCCGGAAACTGCACTCCGGTCATGGCGAAAGCACCTAAACCGCGCCACTGAGCGATAGCCGGGGCCGGATCGTCCGGATATCGAGCGGGTCGCGCGGTCTTCTTCCGAGCCTTCGGATCGGCGGCGCGACGGCAAGCGGTTCGGCCAACACGCAGGGCCAGGTAACCAGCGTGGCCGCGACAACCGGCAACGGCCTTGCAACAGGCAGAGCGTTCCAGGTGGCCCGGGACACGCGCTGCCTTACCCTTCGCGGATGACCTCATTCGCCCGCGCACTGCGCGCACTGCTCCGCGCCATCGGTATCGTGCTCGTCGTTCCCGTGCTGCTCTTCGAGGAGTGGGGCTGGGAGCCACTGGCCGCGCTCGCCGCGCGCCTGTCCCGCCTGCCCTTCTGGGCAGCGCTCGAAGAACGGTTGCGCCGGCTGCCGCCCTGGGGCGCGTTGCTGGCTTTCTTCGTGCCGGTTGTGCTGCTGCTGCCTGTCAAGGTACTGGCGCTCTTTCTCTTCAGCCGCGGCCATGCGGCCAGCGCCCTCACCGTGCTCGTGCTGGCCAAGCTGGTGGGCACGGCCATCGTCGCGCGGATCTTCCAGCTGGTCGAAGGGCCGTTGATGCGCATTCCGTGGTTCGCCCGCTGGTATCCGCGATGGAAGGCATGGAAAGACCATGTGCTCACCCTCGTTCGCCAGAGCCGGCCCTGGCGCGTGGTGCGGGCGTTGAACCGGCGCATCTCGCGCGGCTGGCGTCGGCTTAGGGAAGGTTGAGCAGTTATTTTTACCCGGGTATATTGCCATCAACATTTAACCCGGGTAATATTTGAAGCATGAACCTCTCACCAGAAAGCCGGCGAGCCATCTCCCGTCAATACAAGGAAACCGCGCGCCCCGCCGGCGTCTTCGTCATTCGCAACGGGTTGACCGGCCGCATCTATGTGGCCGGCAGCCTCGACGTCGAAGGCGCCATGAACCGCGCCCGCTTCGAGCTGAACTTGCACTCGCACCGCAACAAGGCGCTCGGGCGGGACTGGATCGCGCACGGCGCCAATCGGTTCACCTTCGAGGTGATCGACCGGGTCAAGGAAAGCGAAGACCCAACCTTCGACCGCGCGGCGGAACTCGAGAAACTCCTCGCGCTCTGGCGCGAAGAACTCCAATGCGACGGCGAGAAGGGCTACAACACGCCATCCGCCCCGGCGGCCGAAAAAGCCTGCCGCAAATCAACGCCGCGCTTCTTGCGCTTTGCCTCGACGACACACCAAACACCTGAGCCGTTCAACGGGTAGATTACGCACCTCGTTTCGAACGGACCGGAAGAAAGAACAATGCCCTCCGACACGCCACCCACCAACCTGATCGTTTTCGCCGGTTTCAAGTGCATTGCCCAGGGAAGCACCGCCGACGTGCTCGCGCAGTTGCGCGAGCGCAAGGACGACACGCCCTACCTCGTGTTCAACGAGCAGACCGGCGAGCCGCTCGACTTCGACGTGCACAACCGGGCCGGCCTCGTGCCGCACGCCGCCGGTGCAGAGGCCCATGAAGACACGCCCCGCGGCGTAGGCCGCCCGAAGCTGGGCGTGGTCGCGCGCGAAGTCACCCTGCTTCCACGCCATTGGGACTGGCTCAACCGACAGCCCGGCGGCGCATCGGTCGCGCTGCGGCGCCTGGTGCAGGAGGCGAGCCGCGTCAACGCCGACCGCGACGCCGTGCGCGCCTCGCGCGAGGCCACCTATCGCTTCATGACCGCGATTGCCGGCGCCCTGCCCGGCTTCGAGGAAGCCACGCGCGCGCTGTTCGCCGGTGAGCGCAATCGCTTCGAGGGACTCATCGACGCCTGGCCCGTGGACCTGCGCTCCCATCTTCAAAAACTGTCAGCCGCCGGCTGGAGCACCCCCGCATGAGAGCAACCCCCGAGACTTCCGCAACCGGCCGGAGCGGCCCTCAGGGCGTGTCCGTAGCGCCAGTGGGCGCAACGCGTCCGCTGTGGAAGGTCTTTCTTTTCTTCCTCGCGCCGATGCTGCTCAGCAACATCCTGCAGTCGCTCTCGGGCACGCTCAACAACGTCTACGTGGGGCAGATGCTCGGCGTGGGCGCGCTGGCGGCCGTGTCGAGCTTCTTCCCGGTGATGTTCTTCTTCATCGCCTTCATCATCGGCCTGGGCGCGGGCGCCTCGGTGCTCATCGGCCAGGCCTGGGGCGCGCGCGACGTGGACAAGGCCAAGGCCGTGGCCGGCACCACGCTCACGGTGGGCGTGCTCATGGGCCTGGTGATCGCAGTGTTCGGCGGTGCTTTCACCACGCCGATGCTGGCCGCACTGGGCACGCCGCCCGATGTGCTGGCCGATTCCACGCGCTACGCCCGCATCATGCTGATCGCGATGCCGGGCGTGTTCGTGTTCCTGCTCGTCACGGCCATGCTGCGCGGCGTGGGCGACACCGTCACGCCGCTGCTCACGCTGTTGATCTCCACGCTGATCGGGCTGGTGGTCACGCCCGCGCTCATCCGCGGTTGGGGCGGCCTGCCGCAGCTTGGCGTGGCCAGCGGTGCGTGGGCCTCGGTGCTGTCCTTCGCGGTGGCGACCACTTGGCTCGGCTTCCGGCTGCGCAGCCGCAAGAGCCCGCTCGCGCCCGACGCGGCGTTCGTGCGCAACCTGCGCATCCAGCCGCACCTGCTGAAGGCGGTGCTGAAGATCGGCGTGCCCACGGGCGTGCAGATGATCGTGGTCGCGCTGGCCGAGGTGGTGCTGCTGTCGATGGTCAACAGCTACGGCTCGAGCGCCACCGCGGCCTACGGCGCGGTGAACCAGGTGGTGGCGTACGTGCAGTTCCCGGCCATCTCGATCGCCATCGCCGCGTCGATCCTCGGCGCGCAGGCCATCGGCGCGGGCCGTGCCGACCGGCTCGGCGCCATCGCGAAGACGGCGCTGCTGATGAACCTCGTGCTGACCGGCGGCCTCGTGCTGCTGGGCTACCTGTTCTCGCGCCACCTGATGGCCTTCTTCATCACCAGCGCACCGGTGCTCGAGATCGCGCAGACGCTGCTGCACATCATGCTGTGGAGCCTGGTGATCTTCGGCATGGCCGCGGCGCTGTCGGGGATCATGCGCGCCAGCGGCTCGGTGCTGGTGCCTACGCTGATCTCCATCCTCTGCATCCTCGGAATAGAAGTGCCGGTGGCCTGGCTCGTGAGCCATCGCATCGGCCTGAACGGCATCTGGATCGCCTACCCGGTGACCTTCGGCGCGATGCTGCTGCTGCAGACCGCGTACTACCAGCTGGTGTGGCGCAAGAAGGGAATCCGCCGGCTGGTATAGCCGCCGGCGGCGGCGGATCACTCCCCGTCGAAGGCCTTCTGCACCGTGGCGATGTCGAGCTTGACCATCTTCATCATCGCCTGCATCGCGCGGGCTGCCTTGGCCGGGTCCTTGTCCTGGAACATGCGGATCATCGGCATGGGCGCGACCTGCCAGGACACGCCGTAGCGGTCGGTGAGCCAGCCACACTGCACCGGCTGGCCGCCGCCTTCGAGCAGCTTGTCCCAGTAGTAGTCGACCTCGGCCTGGGTCTCGCACTTCACGAGCATCGAGATGGCCGGGGTGAACTTGTACTCCGGTCCCCCGTTGAGCACCATGAACTCCTGCCCTTCGAGTTCGAAGGTCGCGGTGAGCACCGAGCCCTTCTTGGCGGGGTTGACGTCGCCCCAGAGCAGCTTGTCGGTCACGCGCGATTTCGGAAAGATCGCGGTGTAGAAATTCAGCGCTTCTTCGCCGTTGCCATCGAACCAGAGGCAGGGAACGATCTTTTGCATGGGGTCTCCTTCGCTTGAATGATGAACCAGAGGGTTCAGTATCAAATCGGCAGGAGGACCTTGTCAACCCGTGTGCGCCTGTCAGCGGGAAGTTCCCATCGAGGCTCAGGCCCCCACGCCGAACGCCTGCCGCCAGCGGAATGCCTCGGCCGCATTGACCGCGCCCTGCGGCGCCCTGCCCTGGAAAATCTCCGCCAGCTGCGACACGGTCTCCATGGCCTGGTGCTCCACGGCTGGCGGCGTAAGTCCGCCGATGTGCGGCGTGGCGATCACGCGCGGGTGCGCCGCCACGCGCAGCGACGGCATCTGGTCGGGTGCACGGCCCACGTCCAGCGCGCAGCCGGCAATGACTCCTGCATCGAGCGCAGCAAGCAGCGCGTCTTCATCCACCAGATCGCCGCGCGATGCATTGATGAAGAAGGCATGCGGCTGCATCGCTGCGAAGGCCGCGGCGTTCATCATGTTCTCGGTCTCACCGGTGGCCGCCGCGAGGCAGGCCACGAAGTCGGCTTGCGCCAGCAGCGCTTCGAGCGTCGCCTGTGCGAACTCGGCCCGACCGGTTGCGGTGTGCGGGTCGTGCACGACGATGCGCATGCCCAGCGCCAGCGCGATGCCGCACAGGTAGCGGCCGATCTGCCCGTAGCCGATCACACCCAGCGTGCTGCCGCGCAGTTCGCGCCCCATTGTCGATGCCACGGGCCGGCCTGCGTGGTAGCCCTCGGACGACGCGCTGATGTGCCGCCCCAGGTCGATCATCGCGCCCACGATCCATTCCGACACGGCGGGAACGAACCCCGCGCTCGCCTGCGTCACCAGCACACCATGCCGGCTGGCCGACGCCACGTCGATGTTGCGGATGTCGATGGCGCAGCGCACGAAGGCTTTCAACTGCGGCAGCGCGGCGAACAGCGCCTCGTCGCCCACCGTCTGGCGGTAGGAAACGATGGCGTCGCAGTCCCGCGCCTGCTCGGCCAGGTCGGCCGACGAAAGATCGGTGTCCGTGGGGTTGAAGCGCACCTGCGCGATGGCCTCCAAGGCGGCAGAGGCCCGATCGCCGAAATAGTGCGCGAGCTTGCTCTGCGGATGGCTGACGAAAACCGTGGTCATGAAAAAAGCACCTGTCCGGCTGGCGACTCTCCGCGCAGCGGCGCCGCGACCGAATCGCGTGCCACCAGCGTGGGCGCAAAGACAAACTCCTGCGCCGGCATCGACGGGTCCGACAGCCGGTTCATCACGCGCTCCACCATCACCTGCGCCATCTCGGGCACGGGCACGCGCACAGAAGTCATGGCCGGATACATCAGCGTCGATAGAAACACGTTGTCGATGCCGATGACCGACACGTCCTGCGGCACCGCAAGCCCGGTGTCGCGAAAACCCGCCATCAGGCCGAAGGCGAGCAGGTCGTTCACGCCGATCACGCCGGTCGGGCGCTGTTTCGACTTCGCCATCAGCACCGCCTGCGCGCGGCCCAGTTCGCTCATCATCGAATCGCCGTACTCGTCGACCGGCATGCCTTCGACCACCTGGGCGCTGCCTTCGAGACCCGCAGTCCGGACGGCAGCGAGGAAGCCGTCGACCTTTTCGCTGCGGCTCATGGTGCGCCCCGAGGGCGTGACGAACGCCAGCCGCAAATGTCCCTGCTCGATCAGGTGCTGGGTGGCGAGGCGCGAGGTCTCGAAGTTGTCGACGGTCACGTGGTCGATGACCGAGGCCATGCCCGGCGTGGCGCGCCGGTCGTAGCTGACCACCACCAGCCCGCCCTCGGCGGCGGCCTCGACGTGCTGCTCGTCGAGCAGCGACGAGATGATGATCACGCCGCGCACGCCGTGCGCCATCAGGTCCTCGAAGAAATGCGCTTCCTTCGCGGCGTCGCGGTAGGTGTTGCCGATCATGATCCGGAAGCCGTAGCGCTCCTGCGCCAGCGTTTCGACTTCGCGCGCGATGAAGCCGTACATGGGGTTGGCCATCGACGGCACCAGCAGGCCGATCAGCGGCGTGTGCCCGGTCTTGAGCTGCCGCGCCGAGGTGTTGGGCCGGTATTTCAGATCGCGGATGGCGGCCTCGACGCGCGCCAGCGTTTCCTTGGCCATGCGATCGATGCGTCCGTTCATCACGTTCGATACGGTGCTGTTCGAAACGCCTGCCCGCTTGGCCACGTCGCTGATTCTGCTCATGGCATCTCCCCCTTCTGTCTTATGTTTTTCGAGTCGCTCCCCCGCGTGCATTGGCGGCCACGCGGAATACGCCGGCACTTCCGCCAACGCACAACGAAGGTAACGGACTTCGTCGAGTCCCGCCTCCGTACCCGCCCTAGTTATTTCTCCGTGGCCGGCCTGACCGCAGGCTCCGCACCGATCATCAGCCAGGCACTCACCGCGCTCAGCACAGCCAGCCCCGCGCTCAGCAGCATCACCCAACGAAAGCCCGCCACGAAGGATTCGGCCACGGCCCTTTTGAGGGCTGCCGCCGTGGCAGCATCCACGCCCGGCGGCAGCGCCGCGCCCGCCAGCTTGCTGCGCTCGCCTTCGAGAAAAGCCGCCACCTGCGCCGAAGCGCCCATGCCCCGCAGATGCTCTTCCAGCGCAACGTCGAAGGCCCAGGCCATGATTGCGCCGAACACCGCAATCGCCAGCACCGCCGCCGCGCGCGACACGGCGTTGTTCACGCCCGAAGCCACGCCCGCCAGATCCGGCCCGACCGAGTTCATGACGGTGGTGGTCAACGGTGCCACCGTCACCGTCATGCCAAAGCCAAGCACCACCACGGCCGGCAGGAAGCCGCTCCAGTAGCTCGCGCCAACGCCCGGCACGGCAAAGAGCGCAAAGCCGACCGCCGCAATCGAAGGCCCGATGACCAGCGGCAAGCGCGGCCCGAAGCGGTCGACCAACTGTCCGGCCCAGCGCGAGAGCGCGAACATGGTGAAGATGAAAGGCAACAGCGCCGCGCCCGCCACGGTGGCCGAGTAGCCCTGCACCTGGATCAGGTTGAGCGGAAAAAAGTACAGCCCGCCGCCCAGCGCCGCATAAAGCAGCAGGGTCAGCAGGTTCGCGCCGCTGAAGTTGCCGATGCGCAGCAAGGCCAGTGGCAGCATCGGCGTGCGCACCTTGCGCTCGGCGGCGATGAAGCCCGCGCTGCCCAACACACCCAGGGCCAGCGCCCCGAGCACGGCCGGCGAACCCCAGCCTTGCGTGGGCGCCTCGATGAAGGCATAGACGACGCCACCAAGCCCGGCCGTCGCCAGCAGCGCGCCCCAGAAGTCCAGCCTGCCGGTGGCCGATGCGCCGCGGCTCTCGGGCACGTGGCGCCACACGATCCACAGCACCAGCAGCGCCATCGGTACGTTGATGAAAAAGGCCCAGGTCCACGAGAAGTGATCGACCAGGAAGCCGCCCAGCACAGGCCCCACCGCCGCCGTGATGCCGCTGAAGCCTGACCATGTGCCGATGGCCTTGCCGCGCTCCTTCTCGGGAAACGACGCGCTGATGAGCGCCAGGCTGCCCGGCACCAGCAGCGCGCCGCCGATGCCCTGCACCGCCCGCGCGGCAATGAGCTGCTGCACGGTCGCCGCGAGCCCGCAGGCCACCGAAGAGAGCGCGAAGATGCCGACGCCGATCGCGAAGATGCGCCGCCGGCCATAGCGATCGCCCAGCGCGCCGCCCACGAGCAGCAGCGCCGCCAGCAGCAAGGCATACGACTCGACCACCCATTGCGCCTGGAACGCCGTGGCCTGCAGATCGGCCTGGATAGCCGGCAGCGCCACGTTGACCACCGTGCCGTCAATGAAGGCCATGCTCGACCCCACGACGGCCGCGGCCAGCACCCAGGGCTTGGAAGCCTCGGGGCAGGTCCCCTCTTCCGCCCGCGCGCCATGCAGGATCAACGCGTCGTCGCAAGGAGCCTTGCCGATCTGTGCCATGGGATTTCCGTCGATTGGATTCCGTTTTGCTCCGTCCCCCTCTGGGGGAAGGTTGGGATGGGGGCTGCCCCCCGCACGATACGCCATGCTCGATCGATCGCCGTCGCGCCCCCACCCCAGCCCTCCCCCAGAGGGGGAGGGAGAAAGACGAGGTCAGGTCGTCGCGCAGACCGTGGCCGACGGATTCGCACGCGCCGCATTCAAGCTGCGCGCCATCGCTGCGGCCGCCGCCGACGCCACGCGCTGCGCCCCTTGCGCCACCGCGTCCATCCCGGTGCCCACGGCCTCGCCGAGGTCCAGCTGACACACCACCGTGCGTGCCTCGTCCGAGCGCCGCAGCGTCCAGTCGAAGCTGGCATCGACGCGCCCGCCATCGACCGCGTCGAACTGCCGCAGCTGCACCGCGATGCGCCACACCGGCTGCGAGCCCTGCCGGCCGCCCTTGGTCACATCCAGCGCGCCGAGCCGCCCGGCAATGCCGCTGGCCAGCGCATCGCGCAGCTCGTTCTCGAACGAAGAGGCCCAGCGGTGCTGCTCCAGCACCTCGACCTGCACGCTGCCGTTGGGCTGGCGCACCACCATCTGCGGCCGCGCGAAGCGCTCGGGCACGGCCACGGGCGCGAGCTCGATGTAGAGCGGCGCGGCGCTGCCGAGCGTCGAAGGCGCAGCCTCGGCGGCGGCCACCGGGCTGGCCAGCGTGTAGTAGCTGTCGGGCTTGCTGGCGCAGCCCGCAAGCAGGGCCGCCAGCGCGAGGAAGGCTAGGTTCTTCTTCATTTCTTGTCGTCCGGTTTGCCGCGCAGCAGCGACTCGGGATGGCGTTCGAGGTAGTCGGTCAGCACGCGCACCGAGCCCGCGGCGCGAGTCAGCTCCTGCAGCGTCTGACGCATGTCCTGCTGCAGCGGCGAGTCGTCGGCCAGCGTGCGCTCGGCCGAGTTCACGGTCTTGCGCACGTCCTTCATGGCCGCGGCCAGCTCGGGCGTGACGTCGTTGTTGATGCGGTTCACCGTCTGCTCGGTGGTGGTCAGCGTCTTGTTGAGCGCCGCGAGCGTGGTTCGCAGGTCGCCCGCGATCTGCTCGTACGGCACCTTGTTGAGCTTGGTCGCGATTTCCTGCACCTGCGACTGGATCTCGTCGAGGCTGTTGGCCACCGTGGGCAGCTCGACCGGGTTCTTCGTCAGGTCGATCTTGACCGGCGGCGCCTTCGGGAAGAAGTCGAGCGCCACGTAGACCTGGCCGGTCAGCAGGTTGCCGCTGCGCAGTTGGGCGCGCAGGCCCTTCTCGGCCAGGAAGCGCAGCCGCTCCTGCTGGGTGGCGCGCGATTCGGTGCCGCTCTCGCCCGCGCGGCGGCGCAGCCGGTCGGGGTAGACCTGCACCAGCACCGGCATGCGGAACTCGCGCTCGGCGCGGTCGAACTCGACGCCGATCGACTTGACCTCGCCGATCACCACACCGCGGAAATCCACCGGCGCACCCGGCGTCAGGCCGCGCAGCGACTGGTTGAAGTACATCAGCAGCGGTTGCGAAGGCCCGTCGGGCTCCTTCATGGCGGCGGACTCGTCCTGCGCCAGCGTGAAGGCGGCGTTCTCCTTGGCGACCGGGCCCATTGCGTCGTCGGGCGCCTGGAAGGCGATGCCGCCGAGCAGGATGGTCGCCAGCGACTGCGTGCGCAGCGTGAAGCCGCTGGCGCTGAGCTGCGCGTCGATGCCGCTGGCCTGCCAGAAGCGCGTGTTCATGCCCACGAACTTGTCGTAGGGCGAGTTCACGAAGACACGCATGGTCACGCCGCGCCCGTCGCCATCGAGTTCGTAGGCCGCCACCTGCCCGACCTTGACGCGCCTGAAGTACACCGGCGAGCCCACGTCGAGCGAGCCCACGTCGTTGGCGCGCAGCAGGAACTGCTTGCCGGAGTCGTCACGCGTGACGATGGGCGGGGTCTCGAGCCCGGTGAACTCGCCCGCGGTGTCTTCCGATACGCCCGCGTCGGCGCCGATGTAAGCGCCCGACAGCAAGGTGTTGAGCCCCGAGATGCCCGAGGTGTCGAGCCGGGGCCGCACCACCCAGAAGCGCGAATCCGCGGCGGTGAAGCCCTTGGCGTCCTTGTTGAACTGCACCAGCACGCGCACGTGCGAGCGGTCGCGCGCCAGCCGCAGGTGGGTGACGAGGCCGATCTGCACGTCCTTGTACTTCACGGCGGTCTTGCCGGCCTCCAGCCCCTCGGCCGTCTTGAAGGTCAGCACCACCTCGGGCCCGCGCTCCAGCAGGATGCGGGCGACCAGCGTGATGCCGACCAGCGCGGCCACGATGGGAATCAGCCAGATCAGCGAGGGCAGCCATTCGCGCCGGCGCACCACGCGCGGCTTGGGCAATGCGGGCGGGGGGGCCGGTTTGTCCTGGGGTTGGTCTTCTTCACTCATGCTGGTTTCTCGTCTCTGATTTCATGTCCCTGTGCAACCTCGCTGTCCCACGTGAGCTTCGGGTCGAAGCTCAGCGAGGCCAGCATCGTGAGCACCACCACCGACCCGAAGGCCGCGATGCCCACGCCCGCGGTGATGACCGCGAAACCCTGGATCTGCACCAGCCCGGTCAGCAGCGACACCACGAACACGTCGAGCATCGACCAGCGGCCGATGACCTCGATGATGTGATACAGCCTCGCGCGCTCGCGCCGGCGCCAGGTGCTGCCGCGCTGCGCCAGCACCACGAGCAGGAAAAGCACCGCCAGCTTGAACAGCGGCACCAGAAAGCTGGCGATGAAAACGATGGCTGCCAGGCCGTAGGCGCCCGACACCCAGAAATAGATCACCCCGCTCAGGATGGTGTCGTTCTGCGTGCCGAACAGCGTGCGCGTGATCATCACCGGCAGCAGGTTGGCCGGGATGTACATCATGCACGCTGCGATCAGCAGGGCCCAGGTGCGGTTCAGGCTCTGCGGCTTGCGCGTGTGCAGGCGAGTGCCGCAGCGGCCGCAGGCCTCGCCCTCCTCGGCGTTCTTCCAGACGGCGGCGCAGTGTGGGCAGGCCGTGAGGCCGAGCGAGGCGGCGGTGGGGACGTGCGCGTCTTCGTCGTGGAGGTCGTGGGTATCGTCGGCCTCGCGGGGTTCGCGCGGCCACGGGAAGGCGAAAAGCTTCATGAGGCCGGCGCTCCTTCATCCTGCGCCTCGCCCTTCGGGCGGAACGTCATCTCCCAGAACGCGCCGGGGTTGAACGACAGCACCACCGTCAGCATGACCGTGAGCGCCATGAAGGCCCACAACGCCGCGCCCGGCACCACGGTCGCCATGCTGGAGAGCTTGACGATGGCCACCAGCACGCCGAGCAGGAACACTTCGATCATTCCCCAGGGCCGCAGCGACTGCATCAGCCGCACCAGCAGCGCGAAGCCCAGGGGCCGCCGCTCGCGGCTCAGCGGAACCAGCAGGTACGCGAGGATGCACAGCTGCAGGAAGGGAAAAAGAATGGTCGTGGCCAGCACCAGCAGCGCCACCACCGACATGCCCTCGGCGCCCAGCGCTACCACCGCACCGGCCAGCGTGGTCTGGCTGCGCAGGCCCTGAAGCTCGATCTCGACGATGGGAAACAGGTTCGCGATGGCGAACATGATCAGGCAGGCCACCGTCAGCGGAAGGATGCGGCGCTCCTGCCGGCCGGGGTGCCGGTCGAGCTCGGTGCCACAGCGCGGACAGTGCGCCACGTCGCGCGGCTGCAGCGGCGTGCGGCTGTAGACCGCATCGCAACCCGGGCAGACCACGGTGTCAGGTACTTCCGTCATAGGTGAGTACCCTAACTCATTCAGCCGCCGGGGCCTGGAATTGAAACCAATTAACCGCCCTCGCCCGGCCCTACGTCCTGAGGCGCAGGGTGCTGAAAACCGCCGCCACCGCGGCACAGCTGGCTGCCAGCACCAGCGCCACCACCGGGCCATGCCCCCCGTGCGGGCTCCAGACGCTGAAGACGCCCGCCAGCACCACCGCCCCCAGCGTCTGCCCGGTCAGCCGGGCCGTGCCCAGCATGCCGCTGGCCGCGCCGCTGCGGTGCGCGGGCGGAGAGGTCACGATGGTGTGGTTGTTGGGCGACTGGAACAGCCCGAAACCCAGCCCGCACAGCGCCATGCGCCAGGCGATGTCGGCATCGCCCGGGCGCGCGGGCAGCGCCGCCAGCAGCGCCAGGCCGCTGGCCAGCAGGCCCAGCCCGATGCCGCCCAGCAGCCCGTCGGGGTAGCGGCCGATCAGGCGCCCGGCGATGGGCGCCATCACCACGATGGCCAGCGGCCATGCGGTGATCAAGAGCCCGGCCTCGATGTGGCTGCGCCCGTACACGTCCAGCAGCAGGAACGGCAGCGCGATGTAGGCCAGCATCTGCGCGCAAAACGCAGCGACCGAAGTGCCCATCGACAGCGCGAACACCGGGATGCGCAGCAGGTCGATAGGGAACAGCGGCACTGCCTGCCTGCGCTGGCGCTGCAGGTAGACGACGCCGACCACCACCCCGGCCAGCAGGATGCCCCAGGCCGAGGCCTGCGAACCACCGGCCCCCTGCACCGCCCCTTCGCGTACGCCGAGCCGGTCCACGCCGAGGAACACGAGCGAGAACATCAGCACGTTGAGCGCCACGTCGACCGGCGAGAACCGCAGCCCCGCGGCCGGCGCCACGCGGTTGAACGGCAGCGCCCGCATGCCCAGCGCGAAGGTGACGATGCCCAGCGGCACGTTGATGGCGAAGAGCCACGGCCACGAGGCCACCGACAGGATGGCCGCGGCCACCGAAGGCCCGGCCACGGAAGACGTCGCGACCACCAGCGAGTTGATGGCCATGCCCTTGCCCAGCTGCGCTGACGGATACGTCAGCCGCACCAGCGCCGCGTTCACGCTCATGATGCCGGCGGCACCCAACCCCTGGAAGGCGCGTGCCGCGATCAGCGTGCCGAGCGAATTGGCGAAGGTTGCGGCCAGTGACGACAGCGCGAACACCGCCATGCCCACGAGGTATACGCGCCGGTAGCCCACGAGGTCGCCCAGCGAAGCCAGCGGCAGCAGCATCACCAGCGTCGCGATCTGGTACGCGTTGACCACCCAGATCGCCTGCGACGGACTGGCCTGCAGTTCGCGCGCGATGCCCGGCAGCGCGAGGTTGACGATGGTGCCGTCGAGCACCGCCACGATCAGCCCGAGGATGATGACCAGCATCGCCCAGCCGCGCTCCGGCATGGCCAGCCCGTCGACGGGCTTGTGGCCCGCGTTGCTGCTGTCGTCTTCTTCGACCGCCGGGAGCCCGGCGCCTGCGCGCACCGTGTTCATCAGGCCTGCTGCGCCCTGCGCGCCTGTTCGGAGCCCACGCCGCCTAGCGTGAGCCAGGTCAGCACCAGCGCGATGAGCGCGCCGCCGGCCATGCCGGCCACCATCGGCAGCGGTCGGCCGTCGGTGAAGAAGCCCACCACCGCCATCGCCAGCGCGCCCGTCAGCATCTGCAGCGTACCGAGCAGCGCCGAGGCGGTGCCCGCGATGGCGCCGTGCATCTCGAGCGCCAGCACGCCGGTGGTCGGGATCACCAGGCCCATGAAGCCCGAGGCGATGAAGTACAGCACGATGAGCACCCAGAGGTTGTCGCCGCCCATCGCGAAGTAGGCGAACATCGCGAGCATTGCAACGCCGCAGCACACCACGCCGAACTTCACGAGGTTGACCAGCCCGTAGCGCTCGCCCAGCGAGCCGGTGAACTGCGAGGCCCCGATGAAGGCGGCCGCGTTCACGCCGAAGGCCACGCTGTAGAGCGCGGGCGACAGGCCGTAGTGGTCGATCATCACGAAGGACGAATTCGCGAGGTAGGTGAAGAAGCCCGCCATCGCGAAGCTGCCGATGAACACCAGGCCGAGGTAGTGCGTGTCGCGCAGCAGCAGCCAATAGGCCGAGAGCGCGCTGCCGAGGCTGCTTTCGACGCGTTCCGAGGCGGGGCGCGTTTCGTCGAGCAGCTTGACCATCATCGCGAGGCCCGCGACGGCCGCGATGGTCACGGCCCAGAACACGCCGCGCCAGCCCGCAACCGCGATCACCGCGCTGCCCGCGAGCGGCGCGAGGATCGGCGATACGCTGAACACCAGCATCAGCAGCGACATGAGCCGTGCGGCATCGGTGCCCGTGTGCAGGTCGCGCACCACCGCGCGCGGGATCGCCATGCCGGCCGCGGCGCCCAGGCCCTGGACGAAGCGCAGCACGATCAGCGTCTGGATGTCGGTCGCCATCGCGCAGCCCACGCTGGCGAGCGCGAACAGCAGCAGGCCCGCATACAGCGGCGGCTTGCGGCCCACCATGTCAGAGATCGGCCCGTACAGCAACTGGCCCGCGCCGAGCGACAGGAAGAAGGCCGTGAGGCTCATTTGCACGGCGCCGATGTCGGCGCGCAGGCTCTGTCCGATGGCGGGCAGCGCCGGCAGGTACATGTCGATGGCGAATGGCCCGATGGCCGAGAGCAGGCCCAGCAGCAGGGCCATCTTGAAGAAGGGGGAAGAACGCATTGAACCGATTGTCGTCAAGCACGGCAATCGCTGCAGGCGTGGGGTCTGCTTCTCGCCAGAGCTAATCCTGGCCAAAGAATCGCGCAGGCGCGAGGCCGCAAGACCTCGCTCGGATGAGCGGTTTCGACTTACTTGCCGGCGGGCCAGAACACCAGCGCGCGCAGTTCGATGCTGCGGCGGGGCGGCGCCTCGCGCGAACCTGTCGGGTCTTCGAACGCGGTGTGCGCGGTGAAGCGCGCCACGCCGTCTTCGCGCGAGTCGTAGATCTTCAGCAGCAGCGCCTCGTCGGGCCGCAGGCGCGGGAACCAGTACCACCGGTGGTTCGGGTTCCAGGTGAAGGAATAGATTTCGCCGACCTTGTCCGGATAGACGAGGTCGCTCGGCACCATGTCTTGCGGTGAAATGGAGCGTGCATCGCACAGCGCAAGCGGCGAGCGCTCGACAGTGGCCAGCGGGCGCCACAGGTTGACGATCGCGAAGCGCTGCTTCAGGCGTTCCTCGGCCTCTTCGGGCGGCAGGTGGTCGCGCACGCGGCGCGGCGCGGAAACGAAAGTCTGGTCGTTGTGCACGCGACGCACCGGCTCGCGCAGTTCGGCCGTGCGGCGCGAGCCTTGTGCGCTGTCACGCAGCGTGTGGTCGAACACGACGATCTTCTCGGCACCGGTGAGGTCGCGAAGCAAGGCCTCGGACTCGCGGTAGTAGATGTCGCGGATCGTTTCGTCACGCGAGAAATCGGCGAGCGCGCTGCGATGCGAAATCTGCGTGAAGCCGCTGCGGTCCAGCGTCAGTTCGTTCAGCGCCACCAGCGGGCGGCCGTCGTGGATCGTTACGCGGCGCGGCTCCAGTTCGCCAGTCACCCAGGGCGTACCTGGCGGCGGCTCGAAGGTGTAGCTCACGGGCCGGCCCTGGCCCGCCTTCAGGTAGTTGAGCTCCGCCACCACCGAAGGCAGCGTGGCTGCCAGCATCTGTCCGTTCGACCCAGCACTCATGCGATGCGACTCCTCGAAACGATTGCTCGAATGGCCGCGAGCCTGGAATGGGAAGAAAGCACAGAAGAAGTGATGATGAAGCCTGCGGCCACGGATGATCGCCAAGGCTATACCTGCACCCCGCGAAACAGAAGAATGCAAAGGGCATAACCTTGCTCGCCGACTGGTCGGTGCCCTGCGCCGCTTGACGTTGCAGCGGGCTTCACTCCACGCGCCGCACCCGCTACCCTATCGCCTTCCCGGACCGCCCCCACAACAACTCACAGCATCCGCTATCCAGGAGCAGCACCCTTATGGCCCTCGCCCGCACGATCCACGCAGACCTCCTGCGCGTTTTCGTTCTCACGCTCGTGTCGCTGTTCGCCATTCCGGCGGCGACGCTGGCCTTCACCGAATACGCGCTGCGTTCGCAGGACGCGGCCTTTCTGCAATCGATAGAGAAGCGCATCGCCGCCGATGCACAGCTCTCGTCCAAGGACAAGGCCGAAGCCACCGATTTCTATCGCAGCCATCCGCTTTCCAGGGCCTGCGACGCCACCGCGCCGGAAGACAGGAATTTCCACGACAAGGTGTGCAGCCCCTACTCCATGCAGTGGCAGTTCCACTGGGCCGACCGCGCCGCCATCTGGACCATCGTGCTCGGTGCCGCGCTGCTCGCGGCGGCGCTGGTGCTGGGCGCGCTGGCCTTCGCCAACCGCGGGCTGCGCTACGCCAGCTTCGTTGCGGGCTGGCGGCTGATGACGGTGTCGAGCGCGGTCGAGGTCGTGCTGCAGAGCGCGATGCTGGTGTGGCTGTCGTTCTGGCTTACGGCCTATTTCTGGCAGAGCTACTACGTCAAGCTGATCGCGCTGGCGGGCATCATGGCCGGGGCCGCTGTGTTCTACGCGATCTACACGCTGTTCAAGAAGCTGCCCTGGGGCAACGAGATCGAGGGCGAGCTGATCGCGCAGGCGGACGCACCGCGCCTGTGGGAGCGCATCCGCCAACTTGCGGGCCGCGTGAAGACCGCGCCGCCCGACCAGATCGTGGCCGGCATCGACACCAATTTCTTCGTGACCGAGGCGCCGTGCGAAGTCAGGGGCCGCACCCTGCAGGGCCGCACGCTGTTCGTCAGCCTTCCGCTGCTGCGCGTGCTCGACCAGGCCGAGGCCGATGCGGTGCTCGCGCACGAGCTGGCGCACCTGGGCGGCGGCGACACCCGCAGCAGCGCGGCGCTCGGCCCCAAGCTGCAGCAGTTCGACCAGTACACCTGGAAGATGCGCAGCGGCGGCCTCACCATCGTGGCGCACTACCTGCTGCGGCTGTACCGCATGATCTTCGCGTTCGCCCTGGCGCGAGACAGCCGCGAGCGCGAATACAAGGCCGACCGCGTGGCCGCCGGCCTCACGGCGCCGCAGGCCATCGTGCAGTCGCTCATCAAGATCTCGGCCTACGCGAGCTACCGCAACGACGTCGAACGCAAGCTGTTCGCGCAGAACCGCGAGCATGACGGCGCACTGGGTATCGCCCGCTTCGTGGCGGACGGCCTGCCGCCCTACGCCAGCTCCGAAGCGTTCATCGAGGCGATGAAGACCGCCGACGTGCCACACCCCTACGACAGCCACCCTCCGCTGCTGGAGCGCATGCGCAATGTCGGCCACCACGTGCCCGAGAGCGCCTACGGCGCCATCGTCGCGACCGCACCGCAAGCCTCGTGGGCCGATGACATCGAGACCGCCCCCGCCATCGAGCAACGCCTGTGGAGCGACTACGAGCAGCGCTTCGTGCAGAACCACGAGCTGAGCCTGGCCTACCGCTACGAGCCGGCCACCGAGGAAGAGCGTGCCATCGTGCTGCGGCACTTTCCGCCGGTCGGCTTCGCGCTGAAGAACGGCGACCGCATCGACATCACCTACGCCGGCATGCACCCCAGCGCCGACGGCGGCTCGACGATCGCGTGGGACGAAGTCAAGGGCCTGACCTACAAGGACGGCAGCTTCGGCGACACGCTCATCGTCACCCACCACGACAAGGGCATGCTGGGCGCGCGCACCACCAAGGTGAAGCTCGCGGGCCTGGGCAAGCAGAAGGAAAACTTCAAGGCCGCCACGGGGCACTACTGGCAGCGGCACCAGATCATGAGGGCGCAGCAGCAACGGCAGCCATGAGGCCCGGTGCCGCCATCGGCAGCCGCCCTGTGCAATATTTCATGCGCCAGGCGGTTCGGAATGTCATCTGGACGTGACCCGGGCACGTTTTGCAAGAGCGCCTGGAACGACGCATTCCTTCGATGTCTTTGCTTAGAAAGAACCCCATGAAGACCAAGCAGCTCATCCTCTCCAGCATCCTTGCATTCGCCGGCCTCGCCATGCTGGCGCCGAGCATCGCCTCGGCCGCGCCGTACCACCCGAAAAAGCACAAGGTGTGCAAGTGGGACGCACGTCATCACCACCGCGTTTGCCACTGGGTGCGTTGATTCTGTCGGTGTAGACCCGCTCCAGGAAGCCCGCTGATGCGGGCTTTTTTCATGGGCGGCCAGAACAGGCCGTCAGTACAAGGTCGCCCGCTGCCGCGCCGGCAGCTCCCGGTCATACGTCTCCCCGTCGAACGCCGACTCGGTCAGCGCCGAAAGAAGCTCGCCGGGCGTCGGCACCTCGCGCTTCGCGTCCGCCGGCAGCGGCGCCCACAGCTTGGAGCGCTGGATTGCGCGAGCGCACTGGAAGAACACGGTTTCCACGGCGATCCGGATCACGCATTGCGGCGGCTTGCCGTCCATTGCGAAGCGCTCAAGCAACTCAGGCTCGACCGTGACGTGCGCCCTGCCGTTCACCCGCAGCGTCTCGCCCACCCCGGGTATCAGGAACAGCAGCGCCACGCGCGGGTCGGCCACGATGTTGCGCAGGCTGTCGATGCGGTTGTTGCCGCGGCGCTCGGGCAGCAGCAGCGTCTTCTCGTCCTGCACCGCGACGAAGCCTGGCGGATCGCCGCGCGGAGAAGCATCCAGCCCGTCCGGGCCGATGGTGGCGAGCACCGCGAAAGGCGACGCGGCAATCAGCGCCTGGTAGCCCGGATGCAGGTAGGGCACCTCCTTCTTCAGCGAAGCCTCGACGGGTTGTCCGAACAGGGCTTCGAGCTGGGCGACGGTTTCGATGGCGTGGGAGGTTGTCATGTGCTTTCTTGCCGGATGTTGGCGGATTGTGGCGATGCGCTCCAGCCGCAGGCCAGCGCCATCAGCGCCAGCAGCAAGGCAGCCACGCCGTAGATCCATGCCGGTGACGCAATCGGCAGCAGGAGGCCCGCGATCAGTGGACCGGCGCCGGCGCCGATGTCGCGCCAGACCGAGCGCGCAGCCAGCGCCTGCACGCGCTCCGGGCCGGGCGTGCGGCGGGCCACGATGGGTGGCAACAACGGCAATTGCAAAGCGCGCAGCACCACGATCAGTGCCGCACAGCTCCACAGCCAGCCAAGGCCGAAGCCCACGAGCGCGATGGCGGTGAAGAGCGACAGGCTCACAAGCAGGCGCTCCGCGCCGAAGCGCTCTGCCATGTGTCCGCCGACCGGGCTCAACAGAATCTCCGCCAGATAACGCAGCGCCATCAGCACGCCGGCCACGATCACCGCGCCGCCCGGCAGCAGGTCCTTGCCGAGGTAGGACAGGCCGACGATGAAGAGCCCGTCGAGCGTCAGCCCTTCCATGAAAGACCATCCATCGAGGCTGTTGGGCCGCGTAAAGCGCCGCCCCGGCTTGCCGACGGGGTGCGGCGCCACCGGCAGCCGCCGAGTGACGAAACACGCGAGCAGCGAGAACGCCGCGAGGATGCCGAAGATCGCGCGCGGCCCGGTCCAGTGCGCCAGCAGCGCACCCAGCGGCAGCGCCAGCACCGGCCCCATCGCGATGAAGGCGCGCGAGCGTCCGTTGCGCCGCGCCGCACCCATCGGGTCGGCTGTGGCCAGGGCCTGCGTCGACAGGTTCAGCATCGCGAAGCACAGGCCCCAAATGAGCCGCAACGGCAGCAGCGCCCAGAAGCCCGAAAGCGTGGCGTAGCCCAAGCCGCACACGGCAGCCGCCGCCACCGCAATGGTGCAGGTCAGCCGGTCGCCGTTGCGGGCGTAGAAGCGCGCGACGAAACCATAGCCGGCGATGCGCACCAGCCGGTTGGCCGCGAGCAGCATGCCGGCCTCGGCGAGCGTCACGCCGAACTGGCTGGCGTACATCGGCAGCAGCAGGTAGAGCACCACGTCGGCCGGCAGTGAAAGGCCAAGCGCCATCGCCGCGTGGCGGGAATTCAGGTCGGTGGACGTGGGGCTGGAAGCGGGTTGGGTGCGAGACATCGAGCCCTGATGGTGCGGCGCCGCCTGCTTCGCCGACAAACGACATTAACGCCTGTCATGCGTGAGAAAATTGCACGCATGCCGCTTCGAGAGCCTCCCCTCAACGCCGTGCGCGCCTTTACCGCCGCGGCACGCCACCTGAGCTTCACGCGTGCGGCGCTCCAGCTGCACGTCACGCACAGCGCGGTGAGCCGGCAGATCAAGAGCCTGGAGGAGTTCCTCGGCGTCGCGCTGTTCGAGCGCCGCATCCGGCAGGTGGCGCTGACTGCCGAGGGACAACAGTTCTTCGCGGAGGTGGAGCCGGCTCTCGCGCAGATCGGCGCGGCGGCGCGGGCGCTGCAGTCGCAAGGGGCGGCCCGCGCGGTGCGGATCAACGTGCGCCCTTCCTTCGCGGTGCGCTGGCTCATTCCACGCCTGCCCTCCTTCGTCGAGCGCTACCCCGACATCGAGCCGCAGGTCGTCACCAGCACCGTCATGCCCGAACAGGCCGTCGGCAGCTTCGACATCGCGGTGCGCCGGGGCCTCGAAGGCTGGCCCTCCTCGATGGAGGTGCAGCCCTTTCTCGAAGACGAGGTACTGGTGGTCGGTGCACCTTCGCTGTTCAAGACCCATCCGCTGGGCGACCTGCGCGCGCTCACCTCGCACGTGCTGCTGTCAGCCCGCACGCGCAAGGACGACTGGGACGCCTGGAGGAAGCAGGTCGGCGCGCCGCGCACGCGGCCGGCGGGCCGGCTGCAGTTCGACCATCTGCACTTCGTGCTGCAGGCAGCGGTCGACGGGCTTGGCATCGCGCTGGCGCCCACCTCGCTGGTGGCGCACGACCTGGCCTCGGGCCGCCTGCAATCGCCGCTGCCCATGCTGCGCATGACGCTGGAGCGGTACTACTACGGCCTGGCGCCCGATGCCGCGCCGGAAGCGGCGTACGTGGCCGAATGGCTCATGGAGATGCAGGCCCAGGGCGCGTAGTCGATCAGCGTGCGGCGGATGCTCGTGCGTCCGGAAACGGCCGGCGCCACGAGCTCGCTGCTCGCAAGATGCGTGCATGCCCCCTACATTCCTCCCCCGCTCCTTCCAGAACCTGGCCTGGTCCAACCTTGCCGCGCAGTCCGCCGAGCAGCTGAGCCTTGCGGCCGTGCCGCTGGTAGCCGTGCTGGCGCTTGGCGCAGGGCCGGGCGAAATCGGCTTTCTCGCGGCGGTGCAGACGCTGCCCTTCCTGCTGGTCTCGATGCCCATGGGCCTGCTCGCGGACCGTATGTCGCGGCGGCGGCTAATGGTCTGGGCCGAGGGGCTGCGGGCGATATCGCTGCTCGTGCTGCTGGCGATGGTGTTCGCGTCGAAGCTCAGCATCGGCTGGCTGGCCGAGCTTGGTTTCCTGGGCGCTGTTGGCACCGTGGGCTTCAGCGTCGCGGCGCCCGCGCTGGTGCCGGCACTCGTGCCGCGTGAGGCGCTGGCCGTGGCCAACGGACGGCTCGAACTGGCGCGCAGCGCAGCATTCACCGCCGGCCCCGCGCTCGCGGGCGCACTGGTGGCGTGGGCCGGTGCGCCTGCCGCGTTCGTTCTGGCTGCGGTGCTGTCAGTGGCGGCCGTGGGCCTGCTGCTGCGATTGGGCGAGGTGCCCAGCGCACCCGCCTCCGGACGGCATCCGCTGCTCGAGGTGCGCGACGGCGCGCGCTTCGTCTGGCGGCACGAGATGCTGCGCCCGATGCTGATGACCGGCGCGGTCTTCAACATCTCGTGGTTCGTGCTGCAGGCCGGCTACGTGCCCTATGCGGTGCGGGTGCTTGGCCTGGGCGCGCAGGCGGTCGGCTTCACGCTGGCGATGTACGGCGCGGGCATGGTCGTCGGCGCGCTGCTGACGCCGCGCGCAGTGGCGCGTCTGGCGTTCGGCCGCGCGATCCAGGTCGGGCCCGCGGTCGCGGTTGTTGCAGCGGCGACGATGGCGGCCACGCTCGTCGTGCCGACCGCCGCGCTGGCCGCGCTCTCGTTCTTTCTGTTCGGCGCGGGTCCGATGGTGTGGGTCATTACCACGACCACGCTGCGCCAAAGCGTGACGGCAGCGACGATGCTGGGCCGGGTGTCGGCCGTGTTCCTCACGATCAACGCGGGGGCGCGGCCCATCGGCGCAGCACTGGGCGGCGTGGTCGGTGCCGCTGGGGGCGAGCCGGCCTGCCTGCTGCTGGCGCTCGCAGGGTTCGTGCTACAGGCGGCGATCATCTTCGCGTCGCGCATCGCGGGGCTGCACCGGTTGCCGGTGCCGGTCACCTGAGCCGCGGGGAAGCGCCGCTAAAAAAGCGAAGCCATCCCGTTAGGCCGCGCACCCTCGATGTCGAGCATGCGCAGCTTGGTCAGCGCGCCACCGCCGGCCGAGAAGCCGCCGGGCTTGTTGCCCGCCGCCAGAACCCGATGGCAAGGAACCACGGGCGCGAACGGGTTGTGGCCCATGGCCTGGCCCACGGCGCGCGACAGGCCCTTGTCGCCCAGTTCCTCGGCGATCTCGCCATAGGTGCGCGTCTGCCCAGGTGGAATGCGCCGCGCGATCGCGTAGATGCGCTGGTGAAACTCCGACACGCCGCGCATGTCGAGTTCGATGTGGCCCAGGTCGTCGTGTTCGCCTTGCAGCAGGCCCTGGATGGCCGTGATGGCGCGTTGCGCCGCCTCGCTCGGCGGGCTTTCGCTCAGTTCCGGGAAGCGTTGCTTCATCCGCGCCCGCGTGGCTGCCTCGCCCTTGTCGGCGGGCAGTTGCACGCCGACCAGTCCGTGCGGTCCCCAGGCCAAGGCGCACATGCCGATGGAAGTTTCGAACAAGGCAAACCCGGTCATGACGCCTCCTGCAGCGCATATGCAATGCGGGTGATGCCGAGCAAGACCACCGCACCCATCGACAGCGCGAACGCGAGCCGCAGCGTGGGCAGTACGGGGGCGAAGGAAGTGAGCGTCATCAACATGAGGGCGGGCGGTCTGCCATTCTGTGCCCTCGGCAATTACCCCGAAAGCTGAGTTTCAGAATTCCATTTCTCATGGGTGGCGCAAAGTGCACGTTTCGGTGGACAATCGGCACTCAATGTTACTAAATGACACATGTGCCCTCGTCGCCGGAAGATCCGCATCTTTTGTGGGCGAGACGGGCAGTGAATGCGGAATGCGACTCTCAGGGTCGACAAAGCCGCAGCGGCGTGTGATCGACATCCAAATTTAAACCGCCGTTGATGCTGTATCTCATGCTCCTTTTTCCCGCGCGCCTGGTGCGTGCCACGATGATTCCTCCCTTCTCGATTGCAGGATAACCACAGGTTGTCTCGGCGCTGGCGCATGAGGAGGTCGATCGTCATTGCGCGCAGCGTTCGCGCCGTGTGCTTAAGCCTGCTCGCGGCCGGCGCGTTCGGCGCCGCCTGTGCGCAAAATGCGATCAAGGCGGTCGCAGGCTCCATCCAACAGGGCGTCGAGGTGATCCAGATCGATCTGGCGCAATCACTCGCCGCCGTGCCCAGCGGGTTTTCCGTCCAAAACCCCGCGCGCATCGCGCTGGACTTCCCCGGGGTCGCAAACGATGTCGGACGCGCAGCCATCGAAGTGAATCAACCCAACCTGCGCTCGATCAATGTGGTTCAGGCAGGCGAGCGCAGCCGGGTGGTATTGAATCTCAGGCAGCCGACGCCGTACAAGGCAGAGATACGAGGCAATTCGCTGCGGGTCACGCTGCAGACCGTTGCCGAGACACGGTCGCCGGAGCCATCCGCACCGGCAGACGCCGCGACGGCGCCTGTTCGCGGCGGGCCGATCACGCTGAACTTCGCCAATGCCGACATCGAGGCCGTGGCCCGCACCATGGCGGTGGTCACGGGCCGCGACGTGGTGGTCGACCCGCGCGTCAAGGGCACGATGAACCTGGTCACCGACCGTGCGATCCAGCCGGCCGCCGCCTTCGACCAGTTTGCCGCGGCGCTGCGGCTGCGGGGCTTCGCGTTGGTAGAAGCCGACGGCCTCTACAAGGTGGTGCCCGAGGCCAGCGCCAAGCTGCAGAGCGGCACCGTCAACACCTCCATCAGCGCCACCGCGTCGAGCGGCGGCAACCAGATCGTCACGCAGATCTTCCGGCTCAACCACGAGTCACCGAACAACCTGCTGCCGGTGTTGCGCCCGCTGATTGCACCGAACAACACCATCAACGTGAACCCGGGCAACAACTCGCTCGTGATCACCGACTACGCCGACAACATGCGCCGGCTGGCGCGCATCATCGCGTCGCTGGACGTGCCAAACGCGTCTGACATCGAGATCATCCAGCTCAAGCACTCGATCGCCACCGACATGCTGCCGCTGATCACCCGTCTCGTCGACGGCGGCGGCTCGGGTGCTGCGGGCGCCGCCGCACCGGGCGTGGCCGACACGTCGTTCCACACCACGCTGCAGGCTGATCCGCGCAGCAACTCACTGATCCTGCGCGCGGCCAATCCTGCACGGGCACAACTGGTGCGCACGCTGGTCGAGAAGCTCGACCGCATGCCCGCAGAGAGCAGCAACGGCGCGGCCGGCAACATCTACGTGGTCTACCTGAAGAACGCCGATGCGGTGCGGCTGGCGGCCACGCTGCGCGCCGCGATGGCGGCGAACCAGCAGAGCATCACGCCGGGCGCAGGCGGCGGTGCCGTGCCGCAACAAAGCGCGCCGCAGGCCATGCAGGTGAACCTGAACAACAACCAGGGCGGCGGTTCGGCCGCGGCCAACGCCCCGCTCAACAACGCCAACCAGCCCTCCACCGGCGGACAGATCCAGGCCGACCCGTCGACCAACTCGCTGATCATCACGGCACCCGAGCCGCAATACCGCCAGATGCGCGCGGTGATCGACCGGCTCGACGGGCGCCGCGCCCAGGTCATGATCGAGGCGCTGATCGTCGAGGTCAGCGCCAACAAGGCCGCGAACTTCGGCGTGCAGT